>JAABUI010000020.1_pt1 | contig 277371 bp, 294 predicted proteins | sample 5559111 | NCBI WGS metagenome assembly JAABUI01 (sample SAMN10711870, study PRJNA513365) | rock metagenome | isolation source: Antarctica rocks | place: Antarctica: Victoria Land, Buttleship Promontory
ACTCCAACTCCCCCCCCCCCCCCCCCCCCCTCATGACCGCAGCACTATACACACAACAACAACAACAACAAAACAAAAAACCTTATCCAAACGCCGCAACCTTACGCGTTGCAATAATCAAACTTGCGACTCGAATAAGTTGCATAAACTGAGAACGATGACGAAAAGAAGAGAATGAACTGAGTTGGGTAGGTAGCTAAGCTACCATAAAAACACAACCACATACACCACATACAAACATACATACAAACATACAAACACCGCACCCGCCCAAAGCACCTTACCGTATGCAAACACCCTTAGCCATCTAGCCAAAAGAACGAAAAACGTGAGCGTGATTGGCAAAGGTACTTTAAAGAAAAAAAAAGAAAAAAAAAAGGAAAGGGGGACATACAGTACATATGTACAAACCCCCATCACCATAAAAAAAAAACCCTATCGTAATTGATCGATCGCTCGCGACATTCAGAAGCGCTCAGAAGCAAAGCTCATCTCAACTTTATTTGGCGACAAGTAGCGTTTTGTGAAAGGCTGGTCTAGCTGAGGTGTGTAATCAGATTTGGGGGAAACGTGCCCAGGAGCTATGTAGAAGAACCGGAAAAAGATAAGTGGCAAGAGGGGAAAGTGAGGAACATGGTAGGGAGAGGAAAAAAGCAGCAGTGGTATATCGCCTCTAAGCACAAAAGTTCATCCAGCATCCAGCACAACAAGCCCTCTAAAAAAGCACAAGCACAAGCACAAACAACCCCCTCACCTCCCCTCATAATCACTCGCCCACTCATACCCCCCTCCACCAGCAAACCCCCCACCACCATTCCCATTCCCATTCCCATTCCCATTCCCATTCCCACCGCCATTCCCACTCCCATACCCCATTTCCTCCCCCTCATCCTCCAACCACTCCCCACCACTACTCGCATCAAAACTACTCCGCCCACTCACATCACCCTCATCCGGTCCCGCCTGCCCCAGCTGATCCCACTGCAGGCCTTGCAGTGCCGGATACTGCACCAGCAGCGCAGCCGGTAAAGTGAAGCCACCATTCATGTTTTGGGAAGGCGGTGGGGCCGGCATCAACCCGCCTTGCTGCATGGTGTGGTTCTGGTTCTGCGCCATCATGTGTTCGTCGTAAAGGCGCTGGCGCTCCATGGCTTCTTCGTCGAGGAGGGGTTTGATGCAGATCCGCCCGGCTTCGCTACGGAAATGTCTCCCCAGAGCGTCAGCGCGTGCGAATCGCCGCCCGCAGCCCCAGTTCCCTCCTGCGCCTAGTTCGCCGCGGCAGACGAATTTCTTCTCGCCGGTGTGGAGGCCCTCGTGGCGTTTGCGGTCGTGTTGACGGGCAAAGGCTTTGCCGCAAACCGTGCAGACAAAGGGGCGCTCGTCAGTATGCGTTCTCAGATGGGAGCGGAGGTTGTAGGCTCTTGTGAAGCGTTTGGGGCAGAGTGTGCACTGAAAATTTGCAGGATGTTTTATACGGCGGTCGGGGCCAGCAGTGGGGGGCCGATTGGGATCGGCGAGTTCGAGGATGTAATCGCGGTTGGGGATTGAGGAGGTGGAAGAGCGACGGAGGCCGGCTCGGGAGGCGGGAGAGGGGTCGCGCGAGCCCGAGGGAGAGACGCTAGTGGAGAAGGAGGCTTCGAAGGGGGAGAGGGAGCGGTTGCGGTTGCCTAGGTCGTTGGAACATAGAGTAGAGGAAGGCGTTCCCGGGCGGGGGAGGTAGGTCTCGGATTTTGCGCGCATACGTCCTCGGCGGCCTGTTATTATGTCAGCATTGTTGGCACCTCGAATGTAGGGGGCCTTGCCTCCTTCGGGAGGACTTAAGGCGTCCAGGTCGTTCTCGAGCCGATGCGGCTCAAAAAGGGTTTGTTTTGATGGCGGCGCCAACTCGACATTGATTTCTGGTGGTGCCATTGAGGCAGCTTGGCCCATATCTCCCGAACCTAGCCTCGAATGATTATATTGGTCTTCAGCCTGGCTAGTGTAGATCTCCGGTCCGGGACCGCCGCCGAAGTTATTTTGCGCCAGCATAAAATTGTCTTGAGAAAACCCAAAACCTGGATGGGGAGACATTCGAGGCGACACGAACGGGCTATGCGCGGGACTGATGCGTTGTTGCTGGTTTTGTTGTCCGTCCGCAAGACTGAATTGTTCGATGCCAAGTGCATCCGGGTATAAGTGATCTTGTTGTGCGTTCAACATCGGCGATGGAGTCCCATCGTAGCTATCGAAGCTCTCTTGGGTGGGAAGGAAAGGCGAAGGTGCGACAGAGGATGAAACATCAGAATGTTCCGAAGGCGCCCTTCGATGTGTTTGGAATTGTGCGCCAAGCACATTCGCCCAGTCCGCTCCTTGCTGCCCATGCACGAACTGTGCGCTGGACGGATCTAGGGAAGTTTGTCTTGAGTGATTCGGGGAGTAATGGTGATTCTGATCCAGTGCTAGCGACACTGGTCCAGGAGGGGAGTTTGGGTCTGACGACATCATGTTGGGAGGAGTGGGCATGAGATTCTGTGGTGAAGACATGTTACTCATCAAATCAGCTGGATTAATGGATACCTGCTGCTGTTGTATGCCTGCTTGGAACTGAGGTTCTAACGGGAAGTCGTTCTCAAGAAGCTGTGCTTGTTTTTTCTGCTGATGGTCAAAGTCCTCGAACGTTGTGGCTGTAGCCGCCGCACTCAATGGAATAGATGAATATTGGTCTCCGGACTGATGGATGTTCAACTGCGACGACCTCGATTGGACGCTCGAACTCAAGCCATCTTGATGGTATTTCTGTCCAAAGTCTGGATCTGCAAAGTCGTTACTGGGCAACACGTGATGTTGAAACTGCGGTGGTTGTGGAGATCCTTGGTAGAATGATTGAGGTACTAGATTGAACTCTGGTTCTGGCCCAGTAGTGGTAGTTATGTTCGAATTGAACGGTCCGGTATTGAAGGTTGTGTTGTTTATGGATGGGTCGAGATCAAGGTGTGTCGTGTAGTCGTGATAGTGTTGTGGGGAAGGTGAGTGCCTTATATGGTTGGGCTGATGACCGGCCGACGACGACCTTCCACGGTACTGTTGCCCTTCCATGGTGACGATGTTAATTCTTTTCTTAGACCAGTGAGGCAACAACTGTGGCCTGACGTTTCGATAGCTTGTTGAAACAAACCGCAAGCTATGGTAACGCGATCAGACTATGAGTTTACTACGTTGTGGTCCAGTGAGGTTAGGTCGGGAAGAGGGCAGTGTCGATGTAGATCTTAGAATCGGTAAGACTAGTCGAGCAATGCCTCCAAGATCAGCCTGGGGACGAATAGCCGGTAATCGATACTTCAGCGTCTGTTTCAGCGTGTAATACCGGGACGGGGCGAAATGGCAAGTCGTACCGCTGTATCGATAAAGTTGAGGACGAATGTCTGCCGTGGTGTGTACACTATCAACGGCCTGACTGATATCTTCGGGGTGCGACTGGGTGCAACGATTCGCTGATCCACCAGACTCCAGTCCCCTTTGGCTTGACTCGCAAGCTTTGTCCAGCTAACAACGGTTGTAAGTATGGAGCTCTTGCTGAAGCTGACGATGAAGGTGAGCACAGTGTAAGCATCGAAGGCTGAGGCGAGAGACTGTTTCAACCGTAGACTTGGTGAAGAGCAATGTCGGCTCTCGTAGTTTGCTGGCCACTAATTGCAGAGAGTCAGTATAGGAACGTTTCAAATGATGTGTTGGACGAGGCCCAAGCCTTGGGGCTGCGCACATTATATGGAGTATCAAAAAGTGCGCGGCACCCAGGGTTCTTGAACGACACTCAAGGCGAGCTGGAGGTACCGGGTGTCGCAAGGGATTGTTGGTCGCTGGCGCCAAAGCGCGTGCTTGCAGAGACGGTCAATGGAGGATGTCTGGGTAGGTGGTAACTGAAAGAGTATGATATGGGAAGCATTCAAGTGGTGGGCGATAGTTGTTCAAGTAGTGGAAGGAATATGGCCAAAGATAGCGCATAGTGCAGCAGAACGTTCACCTCCATGTCACTGTCACCCGGCGTCTAATTTATCCGCTAAGATAGGTACAGTAGTGGGGGGGTTTTGGCCCGATAACTCCAAGGTACCTAGGTACCTACTGTACACTCTATGGGCGAGAGAGAGAGAGAGAGAGACAGAGTCTACTACTACAACCACCAAACAGTCAATATTGATGAGGTACGGTAGGTGCGGCAAGGTAAGTGATGACTGAGACGGTGCGACTGCTGTTTAGGTCGTCACCGGGGGCTAAGTCGCTTCAAGCTGAGACTCAGCCTCGTTCGCGATCACTTCCACGAACGTTTCACTACACCATTCTAGACTAGTTCTGGAGGCTTGAAGCCTTGCACAGCCCACCCACCAGGCAGACTGGTATCGTTTGACCTCATCAGTTAATGACAAAGACAAGCGAATGGGTCATGATACACTTGGACGAATGGAGAAGGAGAGTCAATCATTGTTGACGATAAAAGCAAGTCTGCAAAATCAGATATCGCTCAAACGCTAGAACAGATCCCACCCGATGGACGCAGTATATCCCAAACCTTCCCAACCTTCCAAACCTTCCCGATATATTCAGACCTTGAAGAGTAGATCTTCAAGTATACGCCCTCAAAACTCTGCTTCTCGGTTCCAAAAACAACACATTGTCTTACCCTTTCTCCTCCTTCTCCTTCTCCTTCTCCTTTCCTTCCGCTTCACCTCCCTTTGGCCTCTCTTTTTCTTTGATGCTCAAAGTGCTCTCCCCATCTCCGTCTGGCCCTGCATTAACCACCCGCAGCTTCTCCCGCGGCACGGTGAACATGACTTGAACCACTCTCTTTTCTACCGCGGATTCCACGTCCCATTCTTCATCGTCTCTTCCGATTTGCCTTGGCTCTGTCCCATGGTTTCCACCCTCGACATCCCAGTCTTTGGCGCCTTGTCGTTTTTGCCACAGCATTGCACCAGCACTGGCTGCACGTCTAGGAATTCCAGCTTCTGTGTATTGATACTTGGTTGGTGACGATGACATACTGTTGTTTCGGTTTTCGGGAGATGTTGATGTGCTCCGATCAGTTCCAGTAAAGGCACGGCGCATACTACCCATCCATCCCCTCGCTCGACTGTAAGATTTGGTGGGTGATGATTCTTCCTGGTCAGCGTATCCTCCAAGGAGGGCCTCGCCTTCCAACTGAAGCTGAGGGAACGAAGTAGGTGCGGTCGTAAAGGTGTCAGAAGTATTCGAACGCCGCGGATTTGGACGTATGGTAAGAGATTGGGAGCGGCGATGGCTGGGATGACGTTCGGGAGTGATTTTCTGCCCACCCGGCACGCCCAAGTGAGTAGAGGTAGCAGCTGTACTGCCGACCGTGGTGGTAGCCGTAGAGAAGGGGTTGGTGGTGAATAGTGCGGCGGAACGCTGTGACATACTCCTGCTGATAGCTCCGACTGACCGTTGTACAGAATACGCAGACAATGCTGATCTCGTAGATTGTTCACTGAGAGTAGAAGACGTACGATCAGTCTTGTCTGGAGAAATACGACCTGCCCGTTGTTGCATGAGCGCATCTGCTGCGGCCCAGTCGCTGACCCAGTTTTGAACTTCAAGGGCTCTCTCCAGAGCAGGAGTCTCTGGAGATGGTGTTCTCGAGGAATCACGGAAAGGATCGAAGTTTGGTGCCGACTCGAGAATGTTGCCGCCCATCTTCTGAGCCGTTTGGGCATCTGCTGGGGGTGTCCTATCTTCATATTCGTCCCGCTCATCAATCGGATGAATGTTGCCAGAAACACGGCTCTGTCGCCCATCATCGTAATAAGGTGCAGGTTGATACGCTCCTCGAGAGTGAAGCGATCTACGAAGACCTCGTGTCGGACTTGGAACTTCGAAAAGTAAGCCTGTCCTTTCAGCACCTGGATTACCACCCCAGGGATATGCGTCTCTAGATACTCGGTTGCCGTCTCCCTTCCATTTGGTGTTCATTGTCATTTCACTCTCTTGTCCATCAATGCCTCCCTGGCTAAGTGCTCGCTGTCCACCTGTGGCTAAATTTCGTAGCTCTTCTTCGCGGGCTTCTCTTCGACGCTTGAGTCGACGGCTATACCAAAAGTAGACAATTATTATTCCAATAACGGCCAACAGTCCGAACGTCAGGCCAGCTCCCAGACCTACCCTGCCTGATGGAGTTATGGAGCCCGAATCAGCGTTAGATGGAGTAATGTGCTGAGACACACGTGGATGAGTGTAGCTAGAGATCCATGAGGTTGAAGTCGTGTTGAAGAAATAGGATTGGGTGCTCTGAGAAATGTCTCTTTTCCTCGCTTTGGAATTTCCGGATACCGGAATTGTATAACCACCAACAATCATCATCACAGCCCCAGGAAGCATCACGGCACCGTGACCAAAAAGCCCCAGCCCTTTCGCAGGACCCGGCCCTGACTGGGTTGGAACACTCCATTGCCAATCACTGCTCCCACCATAACCCGCACCGAGCTGAAGAACCGCCAATTGAGGATTTGCTAGCGTATGAACATCTCCGACCCATCCGCCAAAAATTATCATTTGTCTTCCGTCTGGCGTAAGCACGGCGGTATGCCCAGACCTGGAATCTACTGCAGTGTTTCTTGCGGAAAGATCCGTTTTGGGAGCTGCGGCAGGCGGATCGACGGGCAAGAAGCTCCAGCTCTGTTCTGGCAAGGAGAAGAGAGCAACTTGAGACATGTTTATAAACGCTTGTTGTGTGTGGCCCCCTATTAATACAAAGTTTTGGCTCTTGTGCTGGGTTTGACTGCCATCGGATGACTGAGAAAATGTAGGCTCTAGGGCAGTCATGCTAAAGCCAGCTTCTGCAACTGGTGGTCCTCTGCTTGGTGATACGCCCAGTGTGTATGCCATAGACGAAAGTGAGGAAGATGTCGCTGATTCGAGGGCCAACATGACATTAGAATAGTTAGCTGATTGGGTCCAGCCATCTGCCGACACAGAAGTTGTGTTTGGGCACATTCCGCCAAAAGTATAGAATTCTGAGCCGGTATTGTTTGAGCTAGAGAAAGCAATGGCGGAAGCAAGATAATTTGCGCCATATTGACTTCTGTTTCTAACTACTGCATCCAGGGACAGATTCGCCTTGGCCCATGTTCCCTGGAGGTCTGAGGATTGGTTCACTGGCGTTAGGACCCAGAGGGAGGAGCCAGCTCCTTCACTACAATCTCCCGTATATACCAGTATTCGCCCTTGCTCGTCCATTGCCGGCGTGTAGGCTTCATTCTGACCATTCGTTATGAACGGCGGAGACCTCGAAATAGTGATAAAGGGAAGACTCGTCGCGCTGAGCGTCCTGCTCGCATTCAACCCCAACAATTGAGAGTTGGATGATGTTGTAGAGGGCTGGAAAACATAGACCAAGTCATTGTAGATCGGCGACAACATAGCCTTTGTAGGAATGTAGGGCAGGGTGGCCATCGCGGGAAGGACAAGAAATGCCAACAGTCCAACTGGTAGACCAAATGGCCTAGCTGTCATCGTACCGACGTGCAAAATCTGACACCGGCAGCGTCGGCTGCCAACAGTGCAGATCACCTTGTCATGCTTGAATCAGTAGAGGACACTCGAAGTAACACCGAAGAACTGCATGACCAGCTGCCAGCAGGTAAGTATAAAGAGCCTAGGAGCCTCAGTCAGCGGCACAGAGCGCTCTGAAAGCAAAAGTGCAAATGGTTCTTGCAGAGCTTCGGACCGCAAAGTGGGGGGAAACAAGAACAATGTTAAGGGCCACGAGCAGGTCAGATTGTAAACACGCAGGGCTTTAACCACAAGGATTGCGAGTGGGGGGACTAGAACTAATTGCTGTAGAGACCCCGGGCGAGCGTTCCAGATCGTTGAGATCGGAAGCTTTGCTAGGTTTGCATATGCAAGTCACCACGCGGACTGGAACCACATCTAAAGGTAGCGAGCGATTCGTTGGAATTCCGCGCGCTTTGAGACGTAAACATTGCGTTGCCCTGGTTGCAGCCGGCGGGGCTGCTCGGGAGCCAATATGTACGAGATAGTAGATTACATACTGCCCTAGCGTTAGCGAACGCGATAACGCTACTGTACCTACTCTATGTACTCGTAGCAGAAGCCCTAAGCTGTACAGTATATATTATGTATCCGAACTTTCTTGACTGGCACTCGTGGCACTCGCTGTTTGATAAAAAGATTAATGCAAGGATACCTAGTATCCTGGCATTTATGTGTAGATTATGTTGCAAGCCACCAGTTTACAGACTCCTATCGCCGTTAGGTGCAAGATCAACCTGATGTCCTCCATTTGAGCAATGTTTGATTTTGACTACTAGGATGCTCTGCAGGCTATCCTTCCCCCAAGGCCTCAGTGGAGACATATATGAGATATTTAATGGGGGCATCTGAATGTAGCAAGGCTTTTCTCTCCGACTGTAATACTAGTGGGTAGGCTTGATAGAGAGGATTTAGCTAGTGAATCCGTCCCCCAACGCGTGGTGGAGTATTCTCTTTCTATGTAAGCCAAACCAAACGCCTGGAGATACCACACAAAGTCGTCGTCGTGATGCAACCATCGTGAAATGCCCTCAAGATTGGCCTTGAGCCCTCTGAGACTCCACCTCTCTCATTACCATCTCTTTTACTTCCTTGCTCGTGCCTTGCGGAAGCGCGTAATCAAGGATGAAGTTTCTCGAACGCGGTTGTTCCAACTGCAACACTCGCTTTGCGTACTCTTTCAAGTGCGCTCGCGCATCGCCACTGTTTACATTACTCCAACGACTCTCATCGGTACCATACGCAGCTACGGTCTCCCGTAGGTGCACCAGACCTTGCCCAGCCAGCCATCGCTGGTTACGCTCGTCATCATACACCTCGTCATCCTGCGCAGACTCGAACGCCGCACCATTCTCATCCTCGCCATTTCTTTCACCTGATGGGTCAGGTAGCGGAAATAAGCCGGGAACCCCGTTTGCACGCACTTCTGCTCGGAGACCTAGTAGCATCTCCTCCGGTATTTGAAGGTCTCCGTCGGCATCGTTCGGCCTCGGCCCCTGCCGTGTCTGTGCTTCAAGCGCTTGTTGCTCCTGCTGCTGTCTTCCCAGAACCCGTCGTAGGAGCTCCAGCAGACGGGCTCCACGTTCTGCAACAACCTCTCGAGGAAGCCCTGACTCGGTGGCTGCGTAATTCAGCGTCTCTTGACTAGCTTCTTGACTGGTAGACTCGACAGGGGCTTCGCTTTGGCCAAACCATGGGATTAAACGCGAAAAGAAGCCTTGTAAACCCTGCAGTTCTTGTTCTTCGTCTTGGGCTTCGACAGAACCAGCTACTGCATTTTGTTGGGGGATATTGGGTGGGGGGTCGAGGAAATCTTGAGGGAGGTATCTACGGCGTTCGGGTGGATCGGTGCTATACGATAACAGAACGTCGGGTGGTGGCAGTGGATCTGAAGCTGAGGTCGACATGGTGGTGTAAACCCGAGGGATCAAGCTCATGAGGGCAGGTGTGCCAGATAAGAGAACATGACGAGCTTCATTGAGGCTTATATCTGATATCATGCGGACGCCACGGGAAATTTCTGCTATCTCGGCGACTTCAACAAGGAATGAGATCGTATCTGGACTGTTCCAAAGGTCTTTCGCATAACTGATGTATAACTCGCACTCGAATTTCTCTCGTTCTGAATGTGCTTCTTTCCCCCAGATCGATTTCGGGAGGTGCTCTATGTTCAATTCCCGGAAGAGGCGAGCAAAAATCCAAGGATAAGCATGGATCGCTGCAAGAAGAGAAGCCCGACATGCTTCGACGTACTTGAGCTTGTACTCTGCAAGAGCGGAAGAGATCTGAATATTTGGACGATCGTGCCAAACAATATGGTACATTGGACACGCGCGTAGCTTTAGAAAGTGCTTCATTTGCCCGCCCCTGATAGCTAGTTGATCCAAGATCAGTCGGACGCAGTACGGATCCGTCTCTGGCTGGAGGCTCAGCAAGAGCTTTGCCCATTCATATGCTGTCCGCCAAGTGCCTCTCTGACCCAGACTATGGATGTAGCGCCACACAGCGAGCCAGAACTCACGGTTTTCTCGACGACGAAAGTTGAGTCGCGCTTTACCTTCCGAGAGAGCAGTCACAAAGGAAGAGTGGACTGAGCGACCGAAAGAGAACAGGGCACGCTCGAGCAGATCACCCGAGACTGAGTGATCGCCTTGTTGTTTAGCAATTTCCGAGACTTGTAGTAACGTCGAAATATGATACGCTGCGTCTCCTATTAGCGCCAATATAACGTTATGGGTTTGGACAAGATCGTACGATTAAATTGCAGTAATTGAATCATGCGTTGAGGGTCCATAGATTCTACACAAGATTGAAACTGCCTCTGCACGTCTTGGTAACCTGTGTTATGTACAAACCGATACCGAGTAACGCCGTCTTTCTGCTCCTCAACCTCCATGCCAAGGCCGCCACTGGTTGCTTTAGGCCATTCTTCCTTGCCTAACATGAAGACATTCCTTCGTAGAGCCAAGCCTACCAGCCCTTGACCTCGTGATGCTCTGCTGTTTTGAGCAGCTAATGCTCCTCCCAGATCAAGATTCCGTTGCCCCCTGCCATGCCGTCTCCCCGGTCCTCCTGGATTCTCGTCGCTTTCCAGCACTACATTTCCGAAAAGCTTCTTCATCTCGTTCAGAGCATTCAAATGTTTGCTTTCCACCCCTAGTAACCGATACATTTCTTCGTAATCGTCATCTGGCTTTGGTTTTGTGAAAGCGTATGTGCCATCCCTGTCCTTTGTGGATAGAGATTTGAGGGCCAGGTCAATCTCATCCAAATTTGATGTCTTATTTCCGCCTTCTGTTGCTGATTTACCTAGTCCGTTTTGTACCGCTTTCCTTCTTTTATTTTTTTTCTTGCGTGATTTGCCTTTCGTACCTGGTGGTGTTGAAACATTTTCATTCTGCTTTGCTTCCGTTGGGAGGTGATCTGTTTCACTTGATTGTGCTGTTTCTGAAATGGCATCTTCAGAGTCGACATCCTCTGTCAGCATGTCAAAAGCATTTGGAGCCTTGGGCTTGACGACCTCTTCTTCTGATGATGACTCTTCGTCTTGCATACTGCCCTTATCTAGCTGTTGTTGTTGCTCCTGCTCTCTCTGCAACTTACGCAAAGCTCTAGAAGACATGGCAGTTTTAAACTATTATCAGTCGCTGCTTTGATATTTGATCGAAAGGTTCGACGCGACAAATCCGTGGTGAGGTAGCTGGTGATGATAAGAGTGCTCTCTTAGTGAATGAGACCTAAGGTATGACGCTGTTGTACTGTTCGTAATTTAAAGACTGGCGCTAGCTCTAGCCGTTTGCAGATCTGGTGCTCTCTGCACAAGATCTGGCTACGGCAACCTTAAAAGTCAGAACCGTGACTTGGGCAAGCCGCAACTCAAGGCATCGTTTCTTGCTGACTTGGCCCACCTATCTCAATGCGTCGTGCAGCCGTCCAAGCTCTTCGTACTGCTCGGCGTACTCCAGTACGAAGACTACTAAACTCTAGGACTTTCCCGATCTGCTCGAACAAGTATGCGTTAGGCCTTCGTTCTACGTCAGCTACTGCAAAGAGAGATGGCCCATCTCTGGTTTTGGAATCTTCCATGTACTTCAGAAACTTCTCTGTTGCTACTCTAGTCGCTGCTCTTGTTGGGGGTACGTGGTTCTATCAGAGAGAAGCAATATCGGAGCAAGGGGGTCTGGTAAACAGTACAAGTCCTACGTCTGGAGCTTCAAGCCCTGGAACATTTCAGACATCTGCGTTACTGGCGTCGATACCCTCTCAGACCCTTTCTCCACAAGCTTTGTTAAGCAATCCAGTCTCCGAGCCAGCAGCCGAATCCACGAGACGGGCATTAATAGTTGAAGACGACCAATTCTACGTTCGAGACCTTTCAGATGACAGACCCTTATCAAAAGGAAGGGACGACAGCGGTGGCGACCAGCTGGACATGCTGACCCCAGAACAAGCGACACATAAGCTCCGTCGTAACGAAGAATCCTACACTGTCGGTAGAGGCCGAGGCGTAGTCCGCTACGACGTAGTCCAACTTCCAAGCAATAACCCAATCGAAGATGACCACGCCGAAAAAATCGTCGAAGTCCCTCAAACTGTCACACCACCCCAGGAAGGCTCGCCAAGCTCCGACTGGATGTTTTGGGGCGTTTTCGACGGCCATTCCGGCTGGACCACCTCGGCCAAACTTCGCCAGGTTCTCATCTCCTTTGTTGCCCGCGAGCTAAATCAAATTTACAAATCCGCTCTCATCGACCCCAGCCTCACCTTCCCAACGCCCGAAGCCATTGACACTGCCATAAAGCGGGGGTTTCTAAGACTCGATCATGAGATCGTACATGAAAGCGTCGAAAAGGTCACAAAAATGAACTCCAAACCACTTGCCGCTGAGATTCTCGCCCCCGCCCTTTCTGGGTCCTGCGCCCTCCTCTCCTTCTACGATAGCAGATCCAAACTTTTCCGCGTAGCTTGCACAGGCGACTCAAGGGCGGTGCTTGGCCGTAGAGGCACTACAGGAAAGTGGATTGCCACCCCGCTCTCCGAAGATCAAACAGGCGGTACTCCCGCTGAGATGGCTCGCCTTCGCGCAGAACACCCTGGCGAACAGAACGTAGTAAGAAACGGCCGTATACTAGGCGGGCTAGAACCCAGCCGTGCCTTTGGTGACTCCTTCTACAAGTGGAGCCAGGACGTGCAATTACATATGAAGAAGAGTTTCTTTGGCAGAAACCCTTCCCCACTCCTTAAAACCCCACCCTACGTGACCGCAGAGCCCGTCATCACGACCACGAAAATGCAACCCGAGAAAGGCGATTTCGTCGTCCTAGCCACCGACGGCCTATGGGAGATGCTCACCAACGAAGAAGTGGTCGGGCTTGTCGGCCAATGGCTCGAATCCCATCCCCTTCCCCACCAAAACGCCTCCTCCAGCAGCAGCTCGTGGTCTCAGTCCTGGTTCGGCGGTAAATCCCAAACCGCGCTCCCTGTAGAGAAACCCCTGCTTGGTACTGGCGAGAGAAGTGAGGGACAACGGCAGCCGCTAAGGCAGGAGCAGTGGCAGATTAAGAGCAGCGATGAAAGGTTTGTGGTGGAGGACAAGAACGCTGCAACTCATCTTGTGCGGAATGCGTTGGGCGGGAGGAACCGCGATATAGTGTGTGCGTTGCTGACCCTGCCGAGTCCGTATTCGAGGAGGTATAGGTACGTTTGGGATTCTGATTTGTGTAGGTATGCTTTTGATCGTTAGGATGCTGATGTCGTATACAGGGACGATCTTACGGTTGAAGTTATTTTCTTTGGGGAAGAGGAGGGGAGGGGAGACGTAGTGCTCAATGCTGAAGCTAGCGCGCAGATGAAGGCGAGGTTATGAGGATAGAATCTTATTTTGGAGGGGGGTTTGGCATACTCGAAAGTAGAAGGAACGGGTGTTTTGGGAGCAGCGTTATGAATTGAGCATCATATACCCCTTGAGGTTGTATTAGATTACGAAGGCGGGCTTTGGAACTTATGGTGAGGTAGCAATGCAGCGCTTTGATGTCCATAGCCTGATTTCCTAGACCGGGGAATTACTGATAATATATACAAATATATGTGCGCGGCGCAGGCCTAGCAGGCGCATCGTAGCCTGCAACCCTGTGTTCCTACTACTGACTTAAGGGAGCTTCTTTACGAAGGAGCAGACCTCGATGCAGCGCACTAGTCGTTTGTGGATGGCTTCGAGCCAGGTATGGAGCTGCCCTTCGAGATCCTGATACCGCTTAAGGACCTCCGTAATCCAAAGTGATAGCTCCTAACATGGCATTGCTGCGTCTTGCAGCAACGATGCCAGACCCCGTCTCCCACTCGACAAATCGCCATCTTACATACAGGCGCGGAGTAGAGTCAGTTACGTCGACTGCGCTGCTCGCTAATGCTATATGGAGAAACAGCCATGCATCCGCGTGTTGCTCGCTTGTCCTGGTAATTAGGGAGAGCGGCGGTTGGTTGCCGCTTTGGTGAGCTTCTATGCGGGCGATATGCTGCGGATTATATCAGGAAGAAGCGTTTGAGGTTTGTTGGGCTACCCTTAGATGAGACCAATGCAAGGATTATAGGTAATTATTTCTCAGGATAATCTTTAGCAGCATTAGCGGCCAACCAAGTTGATGCAACGCGGCATAGATTTGGGGAACGATGTTCAAGGCGAGAAACATCCCGGTACCTTTGAAATTATTTTGAACCTCTCCGAAAATCCGATGATTGGCGATTCGTAGCTGTGAGATGTGTTTGCGAAGGATTAAGCATTCCCTCCACGTCTTCATGGCTTCGGATTAAGATCTGCGAAATCCTGCGACTGTCGAGGCTTGCATGGTGTAACGGCCTTTGGATGTGGCATATACCATTCGAGAAACGCATTCTGGCCCAATGCACAAAGCGAGCTTGAAATCCAGTAAACAAGCATGGCACTCGGGACTTGCAGGGTAAGAGGCCCAATTGCAAGGGCCAAGATCCTAAGGATATTGCGAATCCGTCTTTGACCTTTTGTAGGGGTTGATGATGACTTACGGGCTACCATTTCGTGGAAGGCGATATTGGAAAAGAGAACCCCAGAGAGCATAAAAGGTAGAATCAGGTGCGGATCTGGGACAAGCAGGTCCGGGAACCACAGCGCACCTTCGTTGGCAAAAGACTGCTGAACAGAGAGTAACGTACTCTTTGTTCCATCTTCGACAGCCCCATCTAGGACTACGTCTTCAGTCCCCTTGAAGCGTTTCATAAGTAGACCTAGCAGCCCTTCGCCGACACCAGACATTTTCCGGATGGTTTCGATTACAATCAGGAAAATGGGTAATTGAAGCCAATTCAGTAAGACTTTCCAGAATTGGACGCCTCGCGCTTTGACAATCTCTTGCCACTTCTCATTGTAGTGTTTAGTGACCATCTCCTGGCAGGCCACCGGCCCCAACGCAGCATGGTCTTTCATGACTTTTCGGCGAAACACATGCTGCCATGCCTGCATAAGAGGCCTCAATGCAGACCTTTGTAGCGTTATGCTGTGACTGTACGTTGTAAGGGGTCCTATGATGGTGACTCTAAGTAATAATGCCGTTAATGGCAACGTAGCGGCCCATGGTAAACCCGTGGCGCTGTGGATCCCTGTTATGAGAGCGTGAGTCCCGGTCAAGCATGATTCCAGGAATGGGCGTTGGGGGGACGCATGGAATCTGCGACGTGGCACAAATGCTCTTGGATTGATTGAATGGATGTGATGTGGAGACCCGGAAAGCCTTAGCTTCAAGGTGGCCGTTACAAGACGATCAGGAGCCATTGCCGATCTTTAGATGGAAGCATCCAGATAGTTTTGCACGTCTGGATAATCACGTATGCTGCCACGTAGCAGGTCTACTTCATTCACCAGAACAAGTCGTCCTGTGGGCCTGAGGTGGCCAATATAGATTGCAACGTGTTTCGGGTTACACGACTGTCGATTTAGCGCCACAGGAACGTGGGCTTAACCGCGTTGTCAATGTCATTGTCAACGGCATCGACATTCGTAGTTGCTTTATAGATGAAGCCTCAAGACTGAAATGGGCTTTCTTTTGCGGCTTCTGTATTTGGGCTTTATCAACACGCTTCTTGCGTCGATCTCAACGTTCTTCCTATGCAAATGGTTGGTTGGCTGGCACCTACAGCGAAGTACTGCGGCACGCAGGGAACTGATCTTGGCGCGTATCGGGGTTGAAGAACAAGACTACCATTCCAAAATTCGCCATTCACCAAAGTCTGATGATGGAGACTGGGAAAAGGTTGAAAGCTATGCTTCTGGATCTGCTCCTGACGGAGGAAAATTACAAGAGAATTGGAAGGGGGTGGTAGGGTTTTTCCATCCCTTCTGGTAAGCACTTGGAATCTAAAACCTTGGAAGTGTCAATGAGCCTTGTTGATTATGAAAAAGCAATGCTGGCGGCGGCGGTGAGCGGGTCCTTTGGGCGGCCATCAAGGCTACACAGAAGCGTTGGCCCAAAGCTGTCTGTGTCGTGTATACTGGTGACAACGATGCTACTAAGACCGCAATTTTGGAACGGGTTAAGGTGATTTTCGCTAGAGACAATACAACGTACGGACAGAGAGGCTAACAACTATCCAGAACAACTTCAATATTCATCTATATCCTCCGACCGTTGTTTTTCTCTATCTACAGACTCGCTATTGCGTTCTCCCTTCTACTTATCCCCATTTTACTCTTCTTGGCCAAAGTCTTGGATCTCTAGTACTTGCCTACGAAGCATTCAGTCTGCTTGTGCCTGATATTTTCATCGATACTATGGGCTACTCCTTCACCTTGGCTTTATGCAAGTTCTTCTTCCCCAAGATACCCACTGGAGCTTATGTTCATTACCCGACGATTTCGACCGATATGCTAGATTCTCTTGACGCTGATACGGACAAGGGACTCAACACAGGGGCAGGAAAAGGGTTCAGAGGCACTGTGAAAAGAAATTATTGGAAGCTGTTCGCTTGGATGTATTCGTGGATTGGAGGCAACATAGACGTTGTAATGACCAACTCTTCCTGGACACAAGCACATATTCAATCACTATGGGGACCAAATCGAAGGAAACGGCAGAAATCTTCCGACGTAGAAGTGGTTTATCCTCCATGCGCTGTTGAGGAGATCGAGCAAGCAGTCCAAGTTACTAAAGCGAGCGAAGCTCAGAGAAAGCGAACCTTGGTATATATTGCTCAATTTCGACCTGAGAAGAAGCATGAGAAGGTCATCAATGCTTTCTCGAAGATGCTTCGTTCCCGATCAGCAGAAGCTACAGAAGGTGCTAAGCTTTTACTTATTGGTAGCGTGCGAGAAGACGACAAGAAGAGGGTAGTGCAGTTGAAAACGCTGCCAAAAGAATTACACATCGAAAACAGTGTTGAGTTCATGCTAAATGCGAAGTGGCCAGTAGTACTGCAATGTCTGCAACAATGTTCGGTCGGAGTAAACGTCATGTGGAACGAGCACTTTGGTATTGGGGTGGTCGAATATCAAGCGGCAGGCCTGATAAGCATAGTCGACGATAGTGGAGGGCCAAAGGCAGATATTGTTGTTGATTACAATGGAGGTCCAACCGGTATGTGTTTGGTTTTCATGATTCGTCTATTATCTCCAAGTCGACCGAACGGGCTTTATTCCTTGACTGAGTCCATTACCTACGGACATTTTCGCCTTCAGAAAATTTTCAATGATAATCTTCTTACTCTGATAAACCAATAACCACCAACTGATTGACTTCACAGGCTTTCATGCAAGCACCGAGACAGAATTTGCAGATCGATTCGCGCAGGTGCTCTCGATGTCGTCCGAAGAGACTCTAGCGATGCGGCTTCGGGCTAGAGCATCAGCGAAGCGGTTCACAGAGGAAGCCTTCACCAAGCGATGGGTTGTTCAGGTGGGAAAGCTTATAGCTTTGCAAGAAAAAAGGTCCCAGCGGTAGTTTTCTTCATGAAGACTTGTTTATTCAGTAGACTCGACTCGTGTTCGTCTTTCAACAAAGATGCAGCCATAAGTGATTCTCGAAAAGCATACACGTGATTCAACATGAGATTAATCTTATAGTATAGAACCTTACCAATCAAACAAGAAATGCAATCAGTATCTCAAAATTTTCTGTTGTTCAAACTAAGGTAGGTCTTGAAGCGAATGACGCGGGTTCGAATGCATCGCATGAAGCATGTTTTGAAGCATGTTTTGAAGCGAGTAGGCTGACGAGTAGGCTAACGAGTAGGTAGGCGAGTAGGTAGGGTGGTAAGTAGGGTGGTGAGCATGTAGGGTGGCGAGTAGGTAGCTGAACATGTAGGTAGGCGAGCATGTAGCTAATTGCAGAACGTCTCTGCTAATTGAGCTTATTGAGTGCCAATCGAGCTAATTGCGCTAAAATTTAAGCTTCTTGCTAAACGCAGGTTGCACATTTGCCGATGCACAAGTTATCCCTACAGGCTACGGAGTACAGCTTCGTGGACAGCTGACAATGAGCTCTCTAATTGGTCATACCGTCAATTAACCCCTCAGCCGACCCTTCTTAGGCCGTTACATTGTATTGCCCTTGCTCCTTGTTCGCTTCCCCCTTCACTGGCTCCAGATCAGTGCTACAGATAAAATCCTTCCATTCGTCGCACATTTGTAAGGTCTCCAGGCACTTGGTCCTCATGATCTCCATCGCATCCGGTCCCAGCGGCAACCTCTTTGGTATAGGTCTCCCCGCAGCCATACCCTCAGATTTGACTACGTCGATCATCCGTTCCACGCACTTGGCTGAGTCTCCGCGTTGATTTCCATCTACAGCTCCCACACCCGCTACCATGGCAGCGAAGATTGCGTTATAATCATCATGTGTTGGTGGCGACACTTTGCAATTCTGAGCCGAGAATATCTTCGTGCGGTAGTAGCCGGGTTCGAAAATAATAGCTTGGATACCGAACTGTGCGATTTCCTTTTGTAGGCATTCAACGTAGCCTGATATGTGAGTATGCAATCTGGAGTTTGGGGGTTGGAAAATAAACAGACCTTCCAACGCAAACTTGGTGGTGCAGTATGGAGCCGCTCCTACTTCACCCGCCCAGCCGCCAGTAGAGCCGACAAAGACAATCTTTCCAGATCTTTTCGCGCGGAAGTGAGGCAGAATAGCCCGAGTCATATCAACAGCACCGAATAGATTGGTGTTAATCTGATCTACCCATCGCTCATGGCTGCAAAGGATGTCAGGTAATTGTCGGCCTCCAATGGACTAGTAGAGCCCTGCAAACGTACCTCACTTCCTCCGCCAAACCTGCTTCCACATAGCCAGCATTGTTCACCAGCACGTCGATGCCGTCGTAGAACTTGATTGCTTCTTGAATTTTGGCATTGAGAATGTCCTGCGAGCTGGTAACGTCTAGATCTAGGATCTTCGCATCAGTGCCCGCGAGATGGGCAAGACGCTCAGAGGCATTTCGCCCTGTAGCAATCACTTTGTCACCGCGGGCGAGGAGACTGGGTACAAAGATCTCTCCAAATCCGGAGGAACAGCCTGTTATGAGCCAGACGAGTGGGGCCATTGTAAAGTTGTCGTGTAGTTTACAAGACGACAGCTGTAGGTGAGTGGAGGAGCAGGGCCTTTATTGACCACATGCGGGCAGATACCAGATAGAATACCTCTTGTACTGCCGGTCACAGCAACTCTTTGGTCGGGAGATGTGTCGAAGGGCGGCGAGGAAGGGCGCAGACTAAGCTACTGTCGTCACATGCAGGCCTACGGCACGACGTGCACTCCAACCTGATGCACGGATGTTGGCCCAGTTTTCAGCTTCATCCCTCGTACGGCATGACTAGGTTCCTGATAAATGCGCAGGTCGTTCTCATATTGAGTCCGATTCGCTGAGTGACGCACCCACCACCTGAATGTGTACATGCAAGTTGGGGTGGTGTACGTATATTGGGAGCCTATTTGTAGGGGCAGCTGTCTAGAATGGGTCCTGAAGCGCTAGTACCCTCTGCTTATACCACACGTAAGGTGGATATACCAGGCAGTAGTCCGGTATCTCGTTCGATCATCTCGTTTTGTGTGATATCTGTCGACCATCTACCTGGAATCTAGCATATTCGATCTTTTGCACAAATGGGTCTCCCGCAGCAGAAACAAAAGGTTACAGGATCAGATCTAAAGGTAAAATGTCCTTGATTACTTATGGTGATAGGAAAGGTGGTACGAATAAGTTCAATTGTCATTAACTTGGCCAAACAGACAAATTGGCTTACCTTCCATCTTCATACCATCTGGCTGATCACTCGCAACGACCTGAAGTCAATCGTCCTTCCAGAAACTGCTTTTGGAACCTTCAGTGCCCTTTCCGGACCTCTTCTCACCACTAATAACAACCCAAGTTTGACCGTGATCCTGGCTCGCATCCCCCGAGTCGTTCTCTGGAATTGGTTGAACGTACTCATTTTTGATGTGGCTAATCAACGTCTGCCCAACTCAGTTCTCGAAGATTCAGTCAACAAACCCTGGCGAGCGCTGCCTTCTCGCAGAATTACACCTTCTTCTGCACGACGGTTACTTTTATTCCTCATTCCTGTGGTCTTCTTCGCAACTATCTATTTGGGTGGCGTAGAAGAGACAGTGTTAATGATGGTGCTCACTTGGATGTACAATGATCTAGAAGGCGCTGATGAAAATTACATTGCACGAAATCTCATCAATTGTGCCGGCTTCATGTGTTACAGCTCCGGAACTACAATTGTGGCTGCTGGATACGGTCAACACACCCTCAGCTCCCGTGCCTATACCTGGCTTGGTATCGTCGGTGGCATCGTTTTCTCGACCCTGCAAATGCAGGACATGTCCGATGTGGAAGGGGACAAAGCCCGTGGCCGCAGAACACTGCCAATCGTACATGGCGACCGGGCCGCACGATGGAGTATTGCGATCCCAGTCACCATATGGTCCTTCTTTTGCCCATGGTTCTGGGAAGTGGAAAAGACGGCATGGGTGACAAGTCTAGCGGTAGGAGGATTATTGGTATGGAGAGTGCTGATGCTACGAAGTGTTCCGGCGGACAAGGCAACCTGGAAAGTATGGTGCTTTTGGACCATAGTACTCTATGTATTACCGCTGTTTAAAAATCATAGTGTATTCGTGCGCTTTTGAGGGAAATATAACGCTTTAAAGTTCCTTGCATTGCTAGGATCCTGAAATACCTATCCCTTTAACCGCTGTCGGGAGGCCACTTTTAGCGTATTCGCTTAGTTCACCAATAGAAACCATAGAATATCACTCTGAACTGATTTTATTGATGCTATTCAGATGCTATTGTGATATGCAGCCCAACAAGGACCGTTTCTACATAGGGGGATATCAAAGATATCACAGCCAAAGGTAGAACGCTTTCTCCGCTCGCTACCACCTAAATTTGGTGTAATTTCACCGAGAACTTGTCGTTTTCTAGACCTGACTGTCAAGTCTATCTCCTTGCATCCACGGCAGTTCTCAGAGCTCTTTCTTCAGCAGATTTGAATCATTTGATGATCTTAAACGTATCATTGGACGTTCAATTGCTGATCCAATTGACGTTCTTTTTCGCTTCAGAAACTGCCTTTGGGAGGCCTGAATAAGACCTGTAGCCAGAGCCGTTCTGAACTCGCTATGAACAGTGTATTTAGCCTTCTTTGAAACATCTGAATGCAAAGAGAGTTTGTAGGCATTGATAATGTTGATTTCAATCAAGAACTCGTACGAGGCTTTGTGTTCTTCTGATCTACATCGACGGTTGTATGCGTAGGTATATTGACCCAACTGACGTTTGAAGGCATCTGAATAGGCTCAAATCGATCGCCTACAACAGTGATAGGACGCAGGTTAAGACGGTCAGTTCCTAAATCAGTTGAATCAGGTACTACGTCGCAGGAAGGCATTATCGAGGTGGGTCAGAACAATAGGGGGCTTTGTTGACATTGTTTCTATTTACAAAAAATAACCTTTTTGACGGAACCTTACCGAATCTGGTTAAGGTTAACCTTAAAAATTAACCGAATCCTAACAGCGGTCAAAGGGATAAGGGTGATAGGGCAGAACCTCAGATCCCGACAGCCTGATAGGGCTAACCAGCCTATTAGAGCAAGGTCCCGTTACCTATTACCCGTTACCAGATAAAGCCTATTAGAATAGAACTTCGCTTTCTAACAAAAGTCGAATAGAGTAAACTGCGGGCAAGTTGAATAGCTAAAGATAGTCCCAACCACCAAGCTTGACAATTAAGCTGGCAAATCATTACAATAATAGTATAATAATGAAAGAGATTTAGCTCAAGATTGTTATGGGCCGGCATACGGAGTAGAGCGAGTCATATGGGTTTGATCTAACTAAGAGTTTAAAGCCAAGGAAGAAAGATACAGAACACGTCGAGGGTTTTATATCCTCAAGGCACGCTAGACCTTAGTGTGTCAACACACCAGCCCACTAAGATGTGATAAGACTGAGGTTCAGCCTTACTCTAGTCTATGATAGACTAGCATGATCGCAACATTATCTTCTCTCTTCATCAAACAATGTTCTCATTGCTTCAGTCAGACTTGTTACGTCGGCATTTCGGGAAGTCGGCCCGCAGAATTGATGTTGCTAAAACAGCTTTCAGCAAGAATTTTGGCCCAGGGCCGGCCCCGAGCTGGCCAGAAGCCACAATAGCAGCTTTGATTGAGCACACGTCATTCGCTTCATGGCCTACTTCATAGTATGCTTCATACATGCTTCATAGCACATGCTAACTAGCTCAATAGAACGCACCCTTCATGGCTCGATACCGAACTTCCTACCAAACCCTCTACCAAACTTCCTACCAAACTTCCGATCAAACGCTCTACCAAACGCCCTACGTCTTTCTTTGAAGCGTAGTCATTGCTTCTTTCATTCTCTGTCGTGGGATAGAATCTTTGACCGCTGGAATCGACATCAAAAAATTGAGCATCTCAACTCGCTGACATGAATTCGCGTTTTGAATGGCTAGCGTTCATTCACATTCTGCTCACTGAGTTATTCCCACTGTCCCACATTGCCCTCTCAGAGCAAGGGATACCCGGAAGCTATACCATATATAGTTAGCTGCTAAGCTAAAGCACATAAAAGCGAGCACTTTCAGTTTCTACTCACGAATAGAGATCCTCGCTCAGGCCGACTCCAGAAAATGGATTCTACTAGAGTCCTGCAATTCTCTCCCTCAAAACCCATGTCAAACTCAGTTTTCCCTTCCCCCCGACGCTCAAAGCAGCCGTCACCTGAAAAGCGATGCCTGCCTTACATCACTATGCTTCTGCCGCCCAAAAGAGCAGCTTCGGCCACAGGAACGGTGCCACCAATGAAGAAGCTGAAGGGGAAATCTGGAGAAGAGCTCGTTCCAGGTAAGTGCGTGTCCCGTTCCTTTACTCTCAAGATACGCTGATTAACGGTCAAATAGAGGCACAGTACGAAGTTCTACCGGGGCAGGCAAGCCAAGAGCTTGAGGAGGGCCTTGCACAGTCGAGGAGGATCGAACTCCGTATTCGCTTGTCGAAGCCGGTCGAGCGACAGCCCCTCCTGAGGGAGACTTTTCACATCTATTAAGTCTTTTCCCGACCACCTTTGGTGCTGATGTATACCCACCTTATCTCATGATCCGAGTACGAAAAATCCCACCCAAACCATGGCCGCTCACGATTGGAGGACTTCCCGTGCAATTCAGTACAGACGAATGGGTAGAGTCTTTTGATAGAGGGCGGCTAGGACGAGGGCATAGATCCCTTAAAGACCTGGATCTACATAATAAGATTGACTACAACCAGGACGTTCTACGACAGGCGGTGACAGTGTTCCAGGAATTGAAAATAAAGATCAGAGATATCTTTTGGTTTGGCGGGTTTTGGCAAATTACTATTCCAGATCGCACCGACACCAAGCTCCTTCCATCCCACATCGCCTCCAATCCAGCATTTTACAGGACCATATCAGAAGCCCCTGAGCCAGATCCAGCAGCACTAAGGAGCAAATCGCCGCAAGGCATAGAGTATGATGATATTGTATACACGACCGCGCGGGATGCTCTTCTCCGTCCAGGAGTCATGTTAAGCTCCTCGGTCCGCACCGTTATTAGAAACGGGGAAAGCGAAGAGGGGTTCAAGACAACAACATCTGGCATCCTTGTTTCAAATCAGAAAGGCCAAATATTCATCACAGTCGCTACGCAAGGATTTGAAGAGGATGGGTTGGTTTACCATCCAAACCCCCACAAGTGTATCATCATTGGACAGATCATAGAGAGTCTCCCAAATACCGATATATCCATTGCAAGACTTAACCCTGGCCTGCGATACGTTAATGAGACTTTTGGGACCCAAACTGAACCTGATGGCATTCGAATAAATACAATCTTACCTGCCTACCCCCCGCACCTACGAGTCTACGATGCCCTCACTATGAACAATCCGTTTTCTGGAAGCTGCGAAGGAGTAACAATGGCTCTAGGCGCAACGATGTCTGATGGAGGAAACAAAGACTATGTGACGCACCAATGGCATATCTTTGAAAATGGTGACGAACCTGTAGATGGGAGTTGCGGTTCTCCAATATTAGATGCTGAAGGGAAAATTGTGGGACTCTTCAGATTTGAGGTGGCAAACTCCCCTTTATGTCTTTCAGTCTCAGCAATGGAGCTTCGGGAGTATGGGTACGAGATATGTGGTGGAGAGCAGACTTTTTCGTAGTCGACAGTCTCTCTACGTGAGGATGCTGAGATGTTTGTGGCGGAGGCATACTTTTAGAGGGATCAGAGGCCTATGGTTAGAGGGATCGGAGTGTCCCTTTTTCTCCTCGACCCAACCGGGCGAACTTGAATGTACATAATTATTCATATACATGATTACAATTCCTCCTGTCCCCAGAGTTGGAGGAAACGCATATCATGCCCCATAGAGTTTGGGGTGCGTCTAGTATGCCATCACAGATTGAGACGCTTGCTATGAGAGAGAAAAGGAGGAATTTTGGTCCTAGTCATCAAGGAATAGATTAGACACATAGAACACAAGAGATCTATGTTTCCATTTCGGCAGCTGAAAACAAAAAGTCACTAGGCCGCATTAAACAGCGTCGGGACCATCTCAAACCGGACGCCTTCTCAACTCCACACAAAACATCCGCGTCTTCTTTGTTTACATACTAATTTGTATGGCAAGTATAGGAGAAGCCTCAGGCCTCCTCCGTGTAGTGTAGCTGAAGTATAAAAGGTACCCTTAGGGTTAGGGCAAATCGACGTCAGCGGGGCAGCTCACTTGGTGACTGGAGAGAAGCGATCTTCTCTGAAGACACGGCTGCGCAACTCTGACAACCTTCCCGCAGGGCATGGCTTCGTAAGTGCCTCTATACCTCACCCCAGCCTCTGCTAATAAACTCTCATAGAAATATACTCTTTTTGCCCTTTCGAAGGACCCATTCGGTATCGCTATCCGCTGCTATCAGGCAGTATATCTCAACCAAATATGACCAGCACCCCGATATGTTCAAGCACGATCTTGAAACCATCGACAAATTGCGTGCAGATGCTGTCAACACCCTCGAAGCCCATGTCAGCGGTATTAGGAAAATAACAGCATATGCGGCGCAATTGGTTTGGATTGGGGGAAAGTTCCCCATCGATGTGAGCAAGTTTTGGACACTCGATTCCTGGGCGTATAGAAAGGGCATTATGACCTCGTCATACCAAACGCTGACGATGGGGTATGACAGGTCGGGGCAGACTTTACTTGGTATCCTGCGCTAGGGTTCAATACACGAACACCTAGTACGTCCACTGGGTGCCACTGGGTGACTTCAATTGCTAATATCTCGCAGTATCACAGAGTAATATTCGATTTGAGCTGGCGAATGTTCTCTACAACCTCGCTTCACTCTACTCTCAACTTGCCGTCTCGCTGAACCGGAGCGCAAGCGAAGGACTCAAGTCAGCATGCAACTACTTCTGTCAAGCTGCTGGCGTTATTGCATATCTCAAGAACGACATAATACCCGATCTGCGGTCTACACCACCAGAAGACATGGATATGATGACGTTGGAGAGCCTCCAGCAGCTACTGCTAGCGCAAGCCCAGGAGTGCTTCTGGTCCAAAGCTGTCAAGGATGGGCTCAAGGATAGCTTGATCGCGAAGCTAGCCGCGAAGGTGTCAGATTTCTACGACCAGGCTGCCGAGTACGGGACGAAGTCGGATATAGTTAGCACTGACTGGATTCATCATATGACGGCTAAGCATCATCACTTTGCGGCGGCTGCCCAATATAGGGCATCCCGCGATTGTTTAGACAAGCACAGGTACGGAGAGGAGGTTGCGAGGCTGAGAGACAGTTTAGTCTGTGTCAATGAAGCACTAAAGGAGTCAAGGTGGATAAATAAGATCGTTCTAGGCGACCTCAATGGTCTCAAGTCTAGGGTATCTGAAGATCTGAAAAGAGCAGAGAAGGACAACGATGTGATATATTTGATGCCAGTGCCTCCTAAATCGGAGCTGAAGACTCTTGATCGTGCTGGCATGGCCACTCCAAGAACACCAACGGAGGTCTCTGATCCAGCTTCAACATTGGGCGACAAGGGAGCTTTCGGACAGCCGTTGTTTGCAAAGTTGGTACCATACGCCGTTCACATAGCAGTTAGCATATATCAAGAGCGAAAAGACAGATTAGTCAATACATGTGTGATTGACGAGTTGGAAAGCATGACGAACACGTTACGGGATCTCCTACAATCACTCAATTTACCGGGATCGCTTCAAGCTCTTGAGAAACCGTTGGGTTTACCGCCAACACTGACTTCTCACGCCGAAGAGATCCGCCAGCAGGAGGGCCTTCATCGGTTACGCCGCTCAATGCATGAAATCTCGAAGCTTAGAGCAAACGATGCGACCATCTACCAGGAAGGTGTTGAACTTCTTCAGTCTGAGTCGGCTGAGGATGATCGCGCTAAGCTTAAGTATGGGACAGACAGATGGACTCGGCAGCCATCACGGCAGGCGGCTGAACATTTGTACAAGCAGGCTGCTGAGATCAATGGCTATCTGGAATCTGCTAATAGCAGTGATGAGCTCGTTAAGGGGAAGCTAAAGGACTGCGAATCTGTTCTTCAGGTACTTTGTGGCACTGATCGAGATCTTGAGGAATATGTACCAAGTAGTCGGAGAGCGACAATGACCCCAAATGTTGAAAGAGCTGCATCTGCGTTGAGAGGCCAGTTAAATGAAGTCGGCCGGCTTGAGAGCAGACGAAAGAAGATAATTGAAAGAGTCCGCGACAAGGCCAAAGCTGACGACATTAATCCAGCAATACTTGCGGAAACAGCTCGTCTCGAACGTGAATTTCCCATGCAAAAGATCGAACCCGCCCAGTTCGAGAACATGTTTGAAGACCGTCTTCAGCGCTATGACGTTGATCGACAAACAGTAGTGGACGAAAAGCAAGAGCAAGAAAACATCTCCTCCCAACTGAAAGAAGCAAACACTGCCTTCGCCAACGCTCGACGCGGCGACTTCTCAACAAAAGAACGAGAACAGGCCCTCCAACGCCTGGAGAATGCCTACTTCAAATACAAAGAAATCGTCTCCAATCTCAATACTGGCCGCAAATTCTACAACGATCTCGCCAACATCGTCACCCGCTTCAAAGACGAGTGCAAGAACTTTGCCTACCAGCGCCGCGTCGAAGCTGCCCAATTCGAAAACGACCTCTCGAACGCCCTATCCTCGCTCAACCTCACACAAACCAATAACCTCCAAGATCAGAAACAACGGGAAACTCTGCGATCACACTACAGCGAGAAAGCACCCGGGACAGCCCCTCTCACGGCCCCAACCCCTACCAGAGCGGCAGTGGCTTCACCGCCAGCTCCCTCGCCTGGCGTTTGGTCACCGGAGATGGGCATCAATTTTGGGAGGCCGAGCCAGCAGGCTCATATAAATGGGATCGAGAATGTGCATAATCCTGCTTATCCGAATACGAGGAGTGTCCCGAGGATGCAAGGTGGGCAATGGGATCCGAGCCGAGGGTTGAAGTTTAGTTGAGCGGCGATCCTATGTGGGTTGTAAGCAATGATCGTTGGAAGCGGTGTCAAGGCCGTGATGGTCGGCCGTGTTACATATAGCATGAGCCGTTAGCACGGGTGAGAGCCTCGGTGTATGTGTATGGGTTGAGAAAGGGGTAGCGGAGTGACGTATACACCGAATATAAAAAATATTCGAAAAAAATTTGTCATTGGCCAATGATGCTTAAGAAAATAGTAGACCACCGATTGCAGGAGTGCAAAACCAACGACTAGACGGAATGGAGACGATCCATGGGTGGCAGATGATTTCTCAATCCTTCAAACTCTTAAGCTGACTGAGTGAGAGATATAAAACTTGAAATCTGCTCCACTCCTCCGAGGTCTAGCCTCTTGAGTGAGAAGAGCTCATAAAGATCTGCTGCCGTTCTGGTAGGATCGTGCAAGATAGCTGATCCTTTGGATCTCTTCCCTTTGAATCCCAAGAGCAAATCTCACAGCACAATCTTCTTCGCCACTGCCAGCAACCATTTCGCATCCCCCAGAATCCCCACATCCCCCTCTGGCGCCTTCACTCCCACCCCCTTCTCATCCCGTTTGCCCTCTCCCTTCTCGTTCCTCCCCTCATCCCCCCTTCCCAACCCCATTTTCCTCCGCCTCCGCTCCTCAGCAATCGCCTTTCGATCAATAGCTGCAACAATATCCTTCCACTCCACTTCCACCACTTCCCCCCCTTCCTCACCCTCATCTTCCTCTCCGGCATCCCCTGAATCCCTAAAATCCATCCATCCAACCGCCCAATCGACCCATCCACCAACCCTGCCCATGACGACCTTTCTCATCTCGCCCTCATCGACCTCCTCCTCCGCCTCTAGCTCCTCGTCTTCCTCGGCCAAATCCACGAAATCCGGTCCCACCTCCTCGAGCCCCGGCTGATTTTCCGAAAACGTACTTCCACGCCGACTGGTCATTCTTGAATTCAACCTCGAGCGCGACGCCACGGGTGTGGGAATCCTCGAGCGCGAGAATTCAGGGGAGTAAGCATCATACTCATCATCCGCATCCAAATTAGCCGTAGCAGCGGCATTGGCCAGCGAAGTACTAGACTCGCGCGTCGCAAGCCACGACTGCCCTTTCTCCTCCAAGCTCTGCCCCGCCAGATGCGACGCCGTGCGGATCAACCACCCCTCATCTTCAATTGCCGGGGCAGATCTCCTACTCCGTCCTTTCGCACCTGTAATCGGCAAGGAAGTAGATGCGGGGATGGGGCGGGGGTGCGCGGGGCGCAGGCGCGTGCGGGAGGAGGAGCGAGAGAGGATGGAGGGGGAGAGGGGGGGAAGGGATGTTGGCGCTAGGTAGGATGTTGAGCGGGAGGTTGAGTGGGTGGGTGCTGGAAGGGCTGTGGTGAGGGGGGTGAGGGTGTGGTGGGTGAGATTGGGTTGGGAGCCGCGGGTTGGGGGCTGTGGAGAGGGTTAGTTGTTTGGGGGTGAGGGAGGGGGAGGGGGGTGGGGGTGGGAGAGCTTACTTCCATGTGTGCTGGGTTGTGGTTGTAATTGTGCAATGTAATGGGAGGGAGTGGAGGTTGGAAGGTTGTGGGCCGGTGCGGACGGGCTTTCACATGCAAACTGTGAATACTAGTAGATGATACTGCAGGTTGCTGGGGACAACCCTAACCCTAGAAGCAGTGGAAATCATAGGTTTGTTCATCAAAGATTGAGAATATGTTCTTTGGAGATTGATATAGTGCCAAAAGATCTGTTGTATCATACTAAGCCCATATCTCATGCCATATGTCTTCCTTCAAACACCCTGAAGAAAGCACAATATATATCCCCAGTTTCGTATGTGCCCCCAAGTCCATGCCCGCAAACGCCGCTTAATACCATTTTGAACAACCACCCACTGCTCTTCCTGATATCACCCATCCTATATCCTAACCCTTGCGCCAATACCACCGCCCTCAAACCACACCCTTTCCCCCCAGGCACCTATCTCAACCCCGACCTCCGCCCTCGCACTCACCTTCAGTTTCCCTCCCAGCGCCTGCTTCACAGCTTCGTAGCCCACACTTCCCAGACTCCACTGTACGGGGAGTCGAGGGGTAGTAGAAGCGCCAGGAGGAACTGCGAAGGGTAAATCGTAGAGGATGTGGCCGACGGGGTAGGTTTCTGGAGGAGGGAGGTCGGGATCTGATGGGTCATCTACTACTGGGGGTGTATAATAGGCTGTGGCGTTTATGGAGGTCAGGTAGAGGATGGAATGAGGAAGGGGGGAGAGGAGGGTTAGGGTTGCGGTGGAAGAGATGAGGTGCATCTATGAGTTGGAGGTCAGTGGGATGGAGCAGGTCGATGGTAGGCCTGGTACGTACTGTAGCGTCGTCTATGAAATGAGGCGCTTTGCCGTCTTCATCGTCGTCGTCGTCGTCATCAGGGTGGTTAGGATTCTTCGGAGGTATGAGCTTCGGAGTCGGGATCTCGATCTCTAACGATGACAGCGCTTCGCCTAGGCTTGGTTGCGAGGGGATGGTTCCGTTATGAGTTTTGAGAGTCAAAGTGGTATTAAAACCTTTTGGAGTGTCAATAAAACAGCCATCGAGCAGTGGAAATGCTGGCTCCTAACCTGAGATGTATTGTGACAAAAGCTCTCTCCCCGCCGTGAGCCCCTTCTCACCGCTCAGGGCTTTAGGATCCCATACAGCTGTGACTAGAAGGTCATGGTTTGGGCCAGGTACAACAGAAATATTCTTAGCTGTAGCATGTCCCAGAATAGTGCCATTGCTAAGCAGATTAATGTTCACATATGGCACTGTAGCAGAGTATTCAGTAGGGTTCGTAACATTCATCCTTGCTTGTATTGCAAGCGTTGAGGCCGTAGTATCCAAAATCTCCAAAGACCCAACCTTCGGCGAAAAGCCTGCAAGATGGCCTCCAGATATTGCTAATTAAATCAGTTATCAGCACCCAACCGAAATAGTGATATGCTACCGTACATGCGTGAAATCGGAACACTAACGCTTGACAAACACCTTGCCCTCTGCGGGGATGTCTCGAACGACGAATTTCCCAAGCGCCGTTTCCGTCTGCACGTCGACGTTTGCCTTTACTCCAAGTACAACTGGCTTGCCTCCAAAGACCAGCGCTTGAACTACCGCCGAGAAAACGGAATCGTCCGTAATGTCAAGTGGGGCATCCTTCACGATAGAGTCTACCGCAATGCCAGCGTCTTGGTCCCCATGTGCTTCAATTCGACTCGAATTAGCCTTCTGCCATTTACTTAGATCTAGCTCGCCTAGCTTCCTCTTATGGAAATACACGTCGGCATCCGCCTTGACTCGGCCAACAGAGATTGGAAAATTCATCTCCTTTGGTAATCCAGCCAGAACCTTGACCACAGCACTTATCCTTGGCTTCCCCTGTGGAGAATCCGGGTCGGCTGTTGGATCTGGCAGACCAAAATGAACGTTCGTAAGAGAAAAATTGCGAATAAGGTGATCAAAGGTATGCCCAGGGAAGGGCAGTGGAACAACAACATCCTTCATCAAGCCCGTTATCCAGCCAGGAGTGTCCGGCAAAGGGGGGTCTGAGCCACGGACATAGATAGTTGCTTCGGCGCCATGTATATAGTCGCCTAGAAGGGCGTCTAGTGGAGACTTCAATGAATTCGGACATGACTTTGTCAATGTCTCTGGCAATGCACCAATTATGCCTCCGACGTCGATACTTATCTCCTCTTTAGGCTCTACAGATACTTCATGAGTTGTCGCCTTCGCGAGCATGAGATACTGCTCCTCCGGAGCGCAATTCTGAACAAGGATGTCGAAGCCAAGCGGAGGAATAGTAAAATCGACTGGATACTCGTTGGTCAAGCTCAGGGAGACATCTGCAGCCATGCCTTTTTGCAAGTCTGGTAGCTCGATCTCATGGAAGTTTAACCTCGTGATGTTGTATTGTGGGAAAATAGGAATATCGTTGCCTAAGATTTCTTTTTAGCTTCTGCTGGTCCACTTGCGGAGTAATATTCTACAAAACGGTGGGAGGCCAAACACTGACCTTGAAACACAAGTTCTTGAGTGAGCCTCTGAGTGCCAATGCCAAATATACCAGACTTCAAGTCAACATCCGCAACTCCAACCACTCTTAGTTGTCCAACTCGACCCGCAACCCAGTCATTAGCGATTTGCCGTATGCCATCAATATCTCCAGCCGCCAGATCGCTTAGAATATCTATGTGTGTGGTGTGACCGTTTCTAACATCAACAACAATAGGCGGTACATCGGCAGTGCCGAGCAGAATATTGCCATACTCCGGCAGATATACCTGAACTTTTGATTTTTTACTCTCCACCGCTTTTGCAATCCATGTGCCAGCACGGCCTAGATCTCGAACAGGTTTCTTCAGAACCCTTGATGCATCGAGCATGAATTCTCCTTGTACCCTTGCCTTGAATCCCGATGATGTGAAAGAATCGATTGATAGATCTGTAGGCTCGAAGACCATAGCCTGTTTCGCATATTCTTCGACAACTTCTGGCCCTGCAAAGCCCAGTCCTAGAATAGCAAGCACTACCAGACTCAGTAACGTCAGAGCTACGGCCGTTGGCCATCTCCTAGGCTTCTTTCCCTTTATCGATCCTCCATTTTGTAAGGACCTCAGAGATGATGCAGCAGCTGACGAAGCTTCGTCATCGTTCAGAGGCGCGCTATTGTAGTTTCTGTGGTCGACGTCGCGGGAGAGAAGTGGCGTGGACTCGGCAGAATGGATTGAATGCTGTGACTGTTTTGACCGCGTTGAGGCTTTCGACTTTTGAGATGCTGGTCGTTCAGGTCTTGACTGTTCTTCCCCGAGGAGGGGCGACGTAGATTTGTCGGACATGGTCTTAGATTTTACATCTGTAGTGGCTTAGGAGGTAATTGGTGAAGGTTGGGGCAGGAGTCATGACATAGAATTGAGAGTATCTTGCAGTGGGGTTGAGACCGATACATATGTTGGAAACCTGCCCGCAGGCGCTTGATTGCGGCGCGTTGATTCGACGGCAATGCGATTGATGATGCTTGCATAAAACTCCAACATCATATCTATTTGCACAAAGTTATATGGGAATTGTGACGTTCAAAAGTTCCCCACATGTTATCTATATTGGTTATTTCTCTACAATATCTTCGAATATATTCTCCAATTATTCTAGCATTGGATTTGTCATACCCCAGCATTGCAGTGACTGAAGCTCATCTGTTTATCTAGTATGCCTGCAGCACGGCCCGCATTTCGAGCTCGGCAAGCTCTTGAAACGCTCCAAAGACATTACTCAACTCCCTCGACGCCGCCAACCTCTCCGTTCGCTCCTCGCCATCTCCTTTCCATAGCCGACCTCTCCTCCTCAGAACTCACCGCCCTTGTCCGCAATGCCCACTCCCACAAACAGGCAGTCAAGTCCGGCTCAATACCTACCTTACTGTTGGGGACCTTGACGGGGAAAACGGTAGCCATGACGTTCAGTAAGCGCAGCACAAGAACGCGAGTTTCTACGGAAGCTGCCGTTGTCACAATGGGTGGCCATCCCATGTTCCTTGGTAAAGAAGACATACAATTGGGCGTTAATGAGTCACTTTATGATACGTCGGTGGTAATCTCATCAATGGTCTCAGCCATTGTTGCAAGAGTCGGACCACACTCAGATGTGGCAGATCTTGCGAAATACTCGACAGTACCGGTTATCAACGCGCTCTCCGATGCTTTCCATCCGATGCAGACTATAGCAGATGTGCTTACGATTCATGAAGCTTTCCGATCCCGTCGACCAGAACATCGAAACGTTGCGCCGGGGCTTGGATTGGAGGGTCTGAAGATTGCCTGGATTGGAGACGCGAACAATGTTTTGTATGACCTCGCAATCGGCGCTGCGAAGCTAGGAATTGATTTAGCAGTCGCAACCCCAGAAGGCTACGAGATTCCGACCACAATGAGAGAAATCATTCAACAGTCCGGCAAAGACGCAAGAGTACAGGGCAGTCTCACCGAATCTAATTCCCCGGAAGAAGCAACAAAAGACGCCGACATACTAGTCACAGACACCTGGGTATCCATGGGTCAAGAAGAAGAGAAAGCAAAGCGTCTCAAAGAATTTGAGGGCTTTCAAATTACATCTAAGATGGCGAAAATGGGCGGTGCAAAACCGGGATGGAAGTTCATGCATTGCTTGCCGAGACACCGTGAAGAGGTCAGTGATGAGGTTTTCTATAGTCCAAGGTCATTGGTATTTCCGGAGGCGGAGAACAGGCTTTGGGCGGCCATTGCGGTGTTGGAGGGGTTTGTGGTTAATAAGGGAAAGATCCAGTGACGGTTGTGGGTCTGGGAGATATGCATTCAAAGCTGGTGTTGAGATCTGATGATACCCAAATATATTTCATTGGCAAAAATGGAATAGATTTTGTACCTTTTGATCTAAGTACCTAACCTGGGGGTAATGCGCTGGCATCCACCAGATCATCTGCACCCTTTTCTTCTTGTGCACTGGCATCATGAAGAGGCGATCGGGGCAAAGCCGTTAAGCCTGTCCTCGCCGATTCCAGGATGCCGAATGGAGTAATAAGTTTCATAAACGAGTCTATCCTAGTCGGTTTCGCCGATCTGTGTACATCAATCCTGTTAGTTCCACCTAGTCAAATATAAACAGAAAGCACTTACAGCTCAACAATACAATTGTTTGTACTAATGTCCAACACCTTGCCTCCAAATTGATGCGTCAGATATGTAATCGACTGCAAATGCTCATGCTTATGTCTCAAGGCCTGACTTGCTGCCAGTCGACTAGGATGATAATCCCCCTGATCTCCCTCCTCCTGCATCTCCCTCTCCGCCTCGAATCCCGCTCTGGATTCCTCAAACTTCGACGCATCTGCAGCTGTCATGTCCCTGTGATGTGCTAGTAATTCTTCGAAGTATTCGGGTCCAAGGATCGAGATCTTCGCAAGCAGCAGCTCCCGCTGCACGAGCGGCGAAGCTGTATAATCTAGCACTGCCCAAACAGGCACAAGATCTTCTAGCTGCCGTCTTGCCTGTTCAACGACGCCATCATGGCCTGAAAGCACAATGGTCATGCGCGAGAGGTCGTCGACTTCGGTATTACAGACAACGAGGGAGTCGATGTTGAACCCACGAGCGGCAAGAATGCCGGAGACGCGAGAGAGGACACCAGGTTCATTCTGAACGAGGCAATTGAGTATGTGTCGTTTTGGGGGGAGCGCGGAAGGAAGGTGTGTTTCGTAAAGGATGGAAGAGACAGCAGCGGGAGCGGACCAAGAGGGTGCATCAGGGGCAGGGAGAGGGGATATTCGGCGGTGGAGGGCTTTGTAGGCGAGGGCGGAGGTAGAGGAGGTGGTATGCTGGTTGCGCGGCGAAGGTATTCTGTGGGAGAGCGTCTGGGCTAGTCGTAGGTTTTGGGTAGGCGAGAGTTGAAAAGGAATTGAAGTGAGGGTGCGCCGGGCGGCCATGCTAGCCTTCAATAGTGTGCGTTACTCAAATTAAGAGCCGTGTCGAAGCCCTGAGTTATTCTGGTTCCACCCCGTCTCATTCATCAATGGCTCTGAAATTCCTTCGCCCTGGTTTTTGCTTCCGAGTCCTCAGAAAATAATTCGGCGAAGCGAGATCGGTGAGATTTGGAGCTAGGCCAGAGCCATCTAGCGCGCAACCTGTAGCATCTCTCCTCACTGATTTTCTACCTGTTTGTTGAGAGAATCATAGATCGCCAAGGTATTTAAAGTCTCTAAATGGACTGACATATGCTGACATTCTAGATGCTTGCACAATCGGCAATCCGAGTTTCGACAGCTTCCTCCTTGATTGCCCGCCGCGGCTTCCGCACCACTGCTGCTCGTTTCTCAAGCCCATACCATTATCCTGAAGGTCCTCGAAGCAATCTCCCTTTCAATCCCCTAACGAAGTACTTTGCTGTTCGGTATTGGGGTACAATGGGTATGCCATCCGTTACAAGTTTGTCCATTGGCACTTGCTGATTCAACCCTAGCCTTCTTCTTTGGACTGCCATTCGGCATGGCTGGTACGCTCAAGCCTTCTCTCTGGGAGACTAAAAGTCTGACCACACAACAGTCTGGCAAACGAAGAAGAACAGATAGAGACCCTGAGATCTATGGTTATAATGGTGGGGTTCTCTTCTGTTGGCTGCGATGTCTGACTGGTCTAGCTGCACTCTGTATTTCGCAATTCTTGGTACAAATGTTGTGTCAACCGCAAGGTGTTCTCCCAATAAGACCGTTTCAACGATGATACGTGCAAAGTGAGGCATGATCCATGTATTCGATTGACTCACGTGATCACGAAATGACTTTTAGCTCGCCAATGCGAACCCTAGTTATCATATAACAGTATTTTAACGTAGATATATGACTTTCTTCTTTTCTACTTATTCGGTCGAGGTAGCCATGCCGAAATACTACTACCCTTTGTGATAATGCGTAATCTCAAAAGCGTTCATCGCGGTCTACTGAAATGTCCGCGAGGATTCCAGTTAACCGCATCCGCTTGGGATGTGGCTTCAAATAGCATAATATGTACGTTCGGCCCTAGTAGAGACAATGTTCTGCTTCAACTCAAGCGCTGGCCGGAGTCTGGTGGCTTGGAGCATATAGCTTCTTGGGATGCTCCATGTCCGCTTCCAGATCTCGAGTGTGACCGAATCCTTGATCTTCATTATTTCTCTGATACTCTAACAACATGCCTTATTCTGGCTGGCGGAGACATTGTTGTTGTTCGCGAGGAGCCTCAGCCCGGGGAAGAAAAGATAGAGATTGTGGGCTCTGTCGATGCTGGCATCTCCGCAGCTGCTTGGTCCCCTGATGGAGAACTGCTTGCTATCACGACCAGGGCTGCTACTCTTCTCTACATGACAAGAGACTTTGAGAATGTCGTTGACGTCACCTTTACTCCTCAGGATCTAAAAGCCTCAAATCATGTTTCTGTCGGCTGGGGAAAGTCTGAAACACAATTCAAGGGAAGAGGAGCCAAGGTCCTACGGGACCCTACAATGCCGGAAAGGGTGGATGATGGTGTTTTGAGTGATTATGACAGCAAGAAGACAACAATCAGCTGGCGGGGAGATGGTTCCTATGTCGCTATCAACAGTATCGAGTCAGAATCACGGAGAGTGATTCGAGTCTATTCGAGAGAGGGCAGCCTTGATAGTGCCAGTGAACCTGTTGATGGACTTCAAGGCGCACTGAGCTGGAGACCAGCAGGTAATCTGTTGGCTGGTATACAGCGTCTTCGAGATTGTATTGAACTCGTCTTTTTCGAAAGAAATGGTCTACGCCATGGTAAATTTCCTTTGAGGCTTACGCCAGAGGAGATAGAAACTTGGGGAGCGGAACCTCTTTTGAAGTGGAACGTTGACTCTTCAGTTCTTGCTATTTGTTTCAAGGATAGAGTGCAACTATGGACTATGGGAAACTATCATTACTACCTCAAGCAAGAAATCTTCTCATTGTCTCGAGCTTCAACAACTTTGACTTGGCATCCTGAGAAGCCGTTGCGCTTCGCCATTAGTTCCGATGGTGAGGGCATCCACAAACTCAATTTTGGCCTGAAATCTTGATACTGAAACAACCTTCACAGAGGGAGTTCAAAGACTTGAATATAACTTTGCCGTTGCCACTGGTCCTACCTCGCCCCCAAACGATTATGGTATTGTAGCAGTCATAGACGGCAGTAGGTCGAATCTGGTTACTCCATTGATTGCTTACTGACCGTGTCACAGAAAACCTGAAGCTCACTCCTTTAAGGCTTGCTAACATACCACCACCGATGGCTTTGCATGAGATCGCTCTGAAGGAGAATGTTTTAGATGTTGCTGTGACTCTCGCAGATTCCGAAGAGCCTGTCTTCTTAATTAGAGTTCTTCATCACTCAAGCGTCTCCTTATATCAATGGCAATTGACTGGCAAACTACCTAAGCCGCCTGCCATGAAATGGCGTAAAGAGCTTTCTCTTGAGATGATGAATTACTACGGTTTGCTTGATCCGAGCATCGCTTCGTCAAGTGTAGGAATCGAAGATAATAGCACTTCAAATGATCAAGTTGTCAATACGTCTTTTAGAGTCTCCGACAATGGGTCTTTATATGCAGATCAGCGTCTTCTATCTAAGAACTGTACCTCATTCTTGGTAACGCCAGCGCATTTGATATTCACAACGAGTCAGCATCTTTTGAAATTTGTGCATATGGCATCTGTAGAAGGTAAATATTCGGACAGTACATTCTTGAATGAGTTTGCTCACTAGCCTAGACATGGAAATACCGCCAGATACTCCAGAGTCAGACGAGAGATGTCGCAGCATTGAGCGTGGAGCCAGACTCGTCACGGTCATGCCTTCGATCTTCGCTCTGGTGATGCAAATGCCAAGAGGGAATCTGGAGACCATCTACCCTCGAGCTCTGGTTCTCGCAGGCATTCGGCTGAGCATCAACGAGAGAGAGTTCAAGAATGCTTTCCTTGCGTGCAGAAATCAGAGAGTGGATATGAACATTCTACACGATCACGCACCGGAAGATTTTATAGCGAACATTGGGCTCTTTGTGGACCAGGTCCAAAAGGTGGAGCACATTGATCTCTTCTTGTCTCAGCTCAGGTAGGCATGATGGATCACTTACCTGGGGATTATCTAACGCCCGATAGGGAGGAAGATGTATCCAAGACGATGTATAGAGAAACTCTGAAGGTAGTACCTGCCGAGAAACACTTATATGAGCCGGTAGCCTCAAAAGGAAGCAATCGGTCTAAAGTTAACAGAATATGCGATGCTTTCTTGGAAGTCCTCGAGAGCCGTGGGTCTGGCTACATTCAAAACATTATTACTTCCCATGTCTGCAAAGCTCCTCCGGACTTAGATGCAGGTTTGGCCGAAATTGGCAAAATAAGGAGTAGGTCTTCCATGTGCTATGTACCTTTTTTACCGGCGAACATGTCGTTGCACCTACTTTAGACTTCGAGTGGCACGAAGAGGTTCTACTTTTACTAAGACTATATGCTTTCAATATATGAACGGTGGACTAACTCGCGTGCAGCTCAGCGCCCCGATAACGTAGATCGAGCGGTAGAGCATATTTGCTTCCTAGCCGACGTCAACCGATTGTATGACAATGCTCTCGGGCTCTACGACCTCGATTTGACCTTGCTAGTCGCCCAGCAGTCCCAAAAGGTCTTCAGACCCTACCATTGCCCTAAACGATTGCGCGAAAGTTGACACAATCATAGGATCCACGGGAATATCTTCCCTTTCTCCAGGATCTCCAGGGAATGTCATTGCTTCGCCGCCAGTACTCCCTTGACAATCACCTTGGCCGATACAAGAAAGCATTGAAGCATTTGTTTGATCTAGACGCTTTCGATGAAGTCAAGACTTACACCATCAAGCATGACCTCTACCAAGAAGCGTTAGAGTTGTATCGCTACCGCGAAGAGAAGCTCCGCGAGATCATGCGTCTATACGCAGACCATCTCCGTCAAACCTCCAAATTCCGAGAAGCAGGCATAGGTAAGCTCCCCCAACGCCAGCCTCTCCACACCCCCACTCACTCCCCCAAAGCCTACGAATACCTTACCGACCACCCCTCCGCCTGCGAATCCTACCGTCTCGCCCACCTCTGGCGCGAATCCCTCTCCTCCGCCACCCTGATTCCCCTTCCCCCACCCCAACTCGAACAACTCGCCCACACCCTCGCCGACACCCTCACCGAATCAAAAGACTTCACCGCCGCCGCAACAATCCACACCGACTACCTCTCCGACATCCCAACCGCCGCCCGACTCCTCTGCAAAGGCTACCACTTCGCCTCCGCCCTCCGCCTCCTATCCCTCCACAACCACCTCGACCTCCTCGACCCCATCCTAGACACCGGCCTCACAGACGCCATGGCCACAACCACCGACCTCCTCGCCGACTGCAAATCCCAACTCCAAGCCCAGGCCCCCCGCCTCCACGACCTCCGCCTCAAAAAATCCCAGGACCCGCTCGCCTTCTTCTCCGGCGACGCCACCACCACCAACGATGCCGCAGATATCCCAGACAACATCTCCCTGGCCTCCACCACCGCCGCCTCCACCCTCGCCACCACCCTCGCCACCCGCTACACGTCCCACAGCACCGCCGGCACCTCCGCGACCCGGCGCACGTCCAAGAACCGCCGGCGCGAGGAACGCAAGCGCGCGAGGGGGAAGAAGGGCAGTGTGTATGAGGAGGAGTACCTGATCGCTAGTATCGGGCGGCTGATCGAGCGCGTGAATGCTGTGGGGGATGAGGTGGGAAGGTTGGTTGAGGGGCTGATGCGGAGGGGTATGCGGGAGAGGGCGAGGGCGGTGGAGGCGGCGATGGCGGAGGTGGTGGGGATGTGTGCGGCGTGTGTTGGGGAGGTGTTTTTGGCGGAGGGGAATACTGCAGGGGAGGAGGGGGAGGGGCAGCGACCGAGCGGCGGGGATGGGGTGGTGTGGGATAGTCTTGAGGGAGTGGGCACTGTGAGGACGGCGCCGGTGGTCAAGGAGTTTGCGAGACTTTCGCTGCTTGGGTCCTGAGTTGGGAAAAGGAAAAGACATGAAATGCCACGGCTTTTTTGTGGGGGGGGTATACAGCTATAAAAGTCATTATCTTGCGCAAATACATTGGCTCACTCATTCATCATGCTTTCACCACCTCGCCCCTTTCATCAACCAAATGATCCTGCACGCTCACCGGCCCCTCCCCCACACTCGTCATGATGATCCTACTAACCCCATCCCTCAAAGCGCTCATCACCCTCTCCTCCCCATTCTCCCCATCCCCACCACTTCCCGCCTCCCCGCCTTCCCACCCCTCCTTCCCCCCCAACGCCCCCTCCAACCCCCCCAAAACCACCCCCTTACTCCCCTCCAAGAAATAAACAACGCAATTCGGCCCCGCATCAAAAGTATACGCCGCCACCACCTTCCCCGCTCTCGCATTGATGCCCTCAACAGCGCGGATCGCAGCCCGACTGACGTCGTTGAGGTAGAAAATCGGCGGGTCCGTGTCGAGGCAGCAGGCGTGGAAGCTGTTGCTCTCGCGCATCGTCACACGTGCGAACGTCTCGAAATCGCGGGCCAGGATCGCCTGCTCCATCTCCGTCATGCGCTGGGGCACCACCGTCTGCGCCCGCGTAGCGAAAAGGGCGGACGTGGCGACCGTTTGCTGCATCCCCGCCGTGCTCGAGACGTCTTTCTTCGCATCGCTGACCACCATGATCAGCGCACGCATTTCCGACCAGTGGCTCCTCGGCGCCACTTCCCGCGCACAGCTGTCAGTCCCGTCGTCGAGCACACCAGCGTCCCAGGCGACATAGCCGCCGAGCAGACTGCGGCAGGCGGAGCCGGAGCCTTGGCGCGCGATCAGGGAGAGCTGGGTTGGAGTGTGTGGGAGCTCATATAGATCCGCAATGGCGCGTACCAGTGCCGCGAACCCGGCTGCGCTCGAAGCGAGCCCCGCGGCGGTGGGGAAGTTGTTCTGGCTGACGAGCTTGAGGGAAAGGAGGCTTAGTTTCGGGAGGTTGGGGTTGGCGTGTTCGAGCTCGGTGCGGAGGGTGCGGAGGGAGGAGAGGCAGGCTTGGGTACGGGGGGTTGTGAGGGGGGAGGGGTGGTTGTTGAGGAGGAGGGAGTCTTGGCCGGGGGGTAAGAAGGGGGAGCAGGAGGCTGTGGTGTGGGTGCGGAGGTCGGATTGGGAGAGGGTGACGGAGAGGGAGGAGTTGGTGGGGAGATTGAGGGTGGGGGAGCGTTTGCCCCAGTATCTGTGGGCCGAGTTAGATTGAAGGTGTGTGGTGAGGGTGGGGTGGGGGGGGGGATACTTTATGACTGCGATGTTGACGGGGGCTGTTGTGCTGGCGCGGTAGATCTTGTGGGAGGTTGCGTCTGCCATCGTTGAGTGTTTGAGGTCAAATAGAGAAGTTGGGAATCAATCGCCCGATGGAACACTGTCAAAAGAGCTGGAGCTGAAACTTTGTCAGCCAAAAGCTGAGTCGGAGCTTCTCAATACGGAACGCCGATGCCCTAAGATCTTAGATAGCTTCAAAGCTTCATGAGCACACCACCAATATCCAACAGAGCCTCACCAACCCCGCTCAGCCAGAGCTACATACAAAATGTCCTCCACACCCACCAACCCTCCCCCATCTACCTGCCCAGTCGACAACTCCACCCGCACCGCCTGGCTCGAAAACGCCGCCAAAAAATCCCGCGCCCCCCTTCCTCACCAACCAACCTCCCCCCTCACCCCCTCAACGCCTTCACCCTCTCCCCCCACCAAAGACCCACCGCCCTTAAACGACCACCGCACTATCTCCTCCATCCCCCGCGCCGACACCTCCCCCGCAACCACAACCCCGCTCCCCACCTCCCCGCCCGCCACCACCCCACCCCCATCAGCAAACTGGATCTACCCCTCGGAAAAAATGTTCTTCGACGCCATGGCGCGCAAATCTCACTCCCCCGCCGCCGCCGACATGCGCACCATCGTGCCCATCCACAACGCCGTCAACGAGCGCGCCTGGTCGCTGATCAGATCCTGGGAAACCACCTCCCCCCGTCTGCGCGCCGCAAACGCCAGCTGCGGCGGGCCGCGGTTGAGGAGTTTTAGGGGGGACAGTAAGGCGTTGACGCCGCGGGCGAGGGTGTACGGGTGGTTGGGGTATGAGCGGCCGTTTGATCGGCATGATTGGGTGGTGGAGCGGTGTGGGAGGGAGGGGGGGGAGGTGGAGTATGTGATTGATTTTTATCGGGGGAGGGGGAGTGGGGGGGAAGGTGCGGGGCTGAGCTTTTATTTGGATGTGAGGCCGAAGTTGAATAGTTGGGAGGGGGTGAGGATGAGGGTGGGGAGGTTGTTTGGGTTTTATTGAGTTCGGCGAGGATTTTTGGGAGTTGTAGGGAGGGTGCATCGTTGGAGGCGTATGTATTTGGGTACTGTATAGTAATGCTCTGGATCGAGAGCTAGACTGTAGGATAGAAAATGCCAGTCCGTTCCATGCATAAACCATGAACGCCACGAGCCTACCAGAACGCCGACGAACAGCCTCTATCAGCCCAAAGAAGCAGCCAGAATTATGATGACAAGTAACACAGCCAGTATGAGCAGTAAACAGCAAGCCTTCGACCTTGCATTCTTCTGATACCGACTCGCACTTCTCAACTCGACGTCCGCTTCCCTCGTATCTCCCACCACGTTCTGCACATTGGCGTCAATCGAATCGAGTTGGGCTCCCTGCTCGTGAACAATATGCGCCACGTCTCTGAATAGCTCATTCAGCTCCCCAACACTTTGCTCGATGTTTCTAATCTCGGATTCTCGTTCCACAATCAGCGACTCTTGGAAATCCACTTCATCTTGCGATGCCATACGAAGCTGTTCTTGGTCTTGCAGCTGGGACTGCTGTTGTGAGGGGCTGTCGGAGTAAGATTGTGGGGCATCGTGCGAGTCAACTGCGGTGCGGGCGGCGGATGCGGAAGCTTGCTGTTTTTCAAGGGCCAGGCGCTGGATGGTTTGGAATTCGGAGCCTGAGGCTTGGAATTCGCGCCATAGTTTCTGCTGGGTGTACTTTTGGGAGGCCTGAAGCAGATGTATTTTAGAACTTTAACCGATCAGGTGGATCGATGGGGCAGATCCTACATTCAGGTCCTCCCATGTCGTCAACTTCTTCACGCCCTCACCAACTTCCTTGAATCCATCTCTTGCTTGCTATAAGCCATATTAGAAAGGATTGCGTGTTCCAGTTGAGGCGCCAACTCACTCCAAGCAAATCGTTGACTCGTTCTCTGACTCGTTCAGTCTCTCTTTTTGTGCCAAGTAGGTTTATTTGTTGTGCCAGGCGGGCGATGTTTGAGGTCTACGGCATTGTTATCAGGTTGCTCGTCCCTGTTTATAGATGGTACCGCGTACAAGGGAGAAGAGCTTGACAGAGAGATCCTCGGCTGAGCGACTGAACTCGGGGTCATCGCCTATTCAGTCAGCGATGTCTTGATGATGCCTAGATAATCATAGATAGACCCACGGTATTCGGGATCCTCTTCCCTCCTCATCTCCGACGGTTGGGACTCCAGGGCCGAGGACCGGTCGAAACTCATGATGCAGAGAGCTGATTATGATAAATCCGCAGTAGAACTATAACGAACGACAATGCGTAAAATGAAACCGATGGGTGTAAGATAAGAAGGTATCGTCGCCGGTGACTTCTCGTTATGTGAGAATGTCGCGGCCTACAGGTTGACGTAAGGCACCTGAAGCGCATTTTTGGTACACGTGATCTAGAATACCGGTTCTGCTGACTATTCAAACGTCATTTTTTCCAGAACTTTGCCTTAACGGGGTTAGGACACGCCTGAGATCTGAGGCAACCAAAACTGTCTCTTCTTTTTTGAAGTATGTCAAAAAAGGACCACCTATCTCATCAAGTTCGTCAAGCCATAACTCATCTGATGCACAGCGTCACCAGAAAGTTCTAACCATCGCATTTGTTTGAAGCGTATTAGGTATTCACTACACTCCGTCAGGGAGTTTACTCTTCTGGCTTTTTGGTTACACGTTCGAGTCTGAGGATGTGACTTTTGTTCAAGGCTCAGCCCTACTATCCTGGCAACCTCCTCCGCTCCAGATAGCTTTGACAGTATGCACAAGGAGCTTTTTCCGCTCGTGGGGACATCACCAAGCAGCAGCTCTGTTGGGTAGAGGTTCTTGTATCGATGTGATTCCCAAACACCGTACGGAGGTAAGCTGTCGGGGAACAAAACCTTAGCGGCCAGATGCAATCTTTTTGCTGCTTTTAGTCCCATCGTATCTTCTTCGAAGGCCCTCTTTAATGGAGCATTTATGTCGTCTTCGAAGAAATAAAGTCAGTGGTATCTTGTTTTCAAAAGAATTGCTATAGCTAGAATCTACTACCCTAAGCTTCAAATGCTTCTCCGACCAAACTTACCCTGACTTGCTCGTGATCTTTGACCTTATCCCTCTCCCACGGTGCTTTATACAACACGAGTATTGGTGGGGTGCAAAAAGTCGATGAACATGGTCCGGTAGTCAACCAGGCAAGGTCATCTATTGGACTAAGTACCAGTTCATATATCAAAATCTGGGATGTACCAGTACTCCTGTGCCCGATTCTCCTTGTTGCACAAGCTATGCAATGGAACCCGAGTCAATGCTTGTATTGTTTCCGGTGAATGATAAGCCTAACTGTCTATTTGGACATCCAGTCGAGACTGGTTACTGTTCACTGACTCTTTGCAAACCCCTGGTGAAAGGTCAAGACCGGATTCGCGTCCTTCTTCCTTCTATCAGGCGCAGTGCGTTGCGGATATCGCCGTTCCCATACTCGCTCCGCAAGAACCAGATTTGATGGAAACATGGCTTAGAGGCTCCATGTGTTACTTGCTGCTTGCCACTTGTTGACCTAACCTATAAAAGTGCAGAGGATTGTGCCAACCCGTGATGGGCTTGGGATAAGAAGAGCAGATTTCTGCGACATCAAATGAAAAGGGAATCCTAAGAAACCGGATTCCAATATGCTCACCAAAACGCTCTGCCAAGAATCATGAAATGGGATCGAAGCGTGGTGGAGATATCCCATTTTGGCTTAGCAGCTAATTGGCAAAAAAAGAAAAGTAATTTTTTTCCAGTACAAAACCTATAGATATTAGCGTATGCAGAAAGCTATGGATTCCTTGGCATCGCAATTGTCGCGCCCCCCCCCAAATTTACTATTGAATCCAGACATTCTCAAACCTTCAACGCTCTATTGGAAAATCAATAGAAAAATCAAACCGGTAAATTTGAAGCTGTTCAAACCTTTCACAGCTGACATCCTTTTAGCTATGACAGGTCCACTGGCTTCGGCCCTTCGCTCGAAGATACTACGCCTCCTGCTTTTACATTGGATCCCCCCCGCCATCGCCGAAGAGGTTCACTGTCACCGTAACACCGTTTATACTATGCAAGAGAATCTCTTCATGTATGGCTCTCCCTTTAGATCTCAGTTTCGTTCGAAGGACGCCCCCCGAAAGGTCTTTCCAGCAGCTGAAGACTCCCTAATTACATACCTGAAGCAACAGTCATGAGCCATGCAGAAAGAGATGATGTGATTCCTATGAGAAGAGTGGGATATACATGTTCATCAGTTCACGATATCGAGGATTCTGAAGAAAAGACACTGAAGCAATAAAAAGAAACAGCGTGTGAGCATCAGACAGAACGATGAGCTGCGATTAAACTGGGTTGTCGATCTGTTGCAGCTGACGACTGAACAGCTTGTCTTCATCGATGAGACTCTGTTCAACGAGACTACGAGATGATGTCATCAAGCCTATGCACCAGTTGATGAGCCAGCTCGCTATCAAGCCTCTAGAAAGAGAGAGCTTCTGAAGCGTTCTTTCGATGTATACAATCGATGACTATCTACTCTGTACCGGTATTCGTGAAGGCTGGTTCAACGACGAGGCTTTCTTCGCTGCTTTGAAACTCTCAATGATATGTCTCTTGAAATTGCGGGGGCAATTGACTTTGACAGCAGCGCCTGCAGTGTTTGCTTTGGCAGCAGCGTCTACAATGATTCTAGCAGCGACGTCTGCTTTGACTTTATCAGCAGCGTCTGCTTTGGCTTTATCAGAAGGTTTCTTCGTTGATGAGGTGCTTGAGGGGATGAGTGAATCCTCTAGAGGTAGTTTCTGACTTCGGCGTGACGACGGCATGATGGCTTCGGGGGTCGGGAGGGCTAAAAGGATGTCAGCACTGTGAAAGGTTTGAACAGCTTCAAATTTACCGGTTTGATTTTTCTATTGATTTTCCAATAGAGCGTTGAAGATTTGAGAATGTCAAGAATGTCTGAATTCAATAGTAAATTTGGGGGGGGGCGCGACAATTGCGATGCCAAGGAATCCATAGCTTTCTGCATACGCTAATAGACTACACTCCGAGGCTTACATTTCTTTGTCCTCAACATTTGTGGCGCGCGGTAATCCTTGTCCGGTCCTCGGCTGGAGCTCCCTCACTCAATATGAGTGATATATTTTGGTGGCGCCTTCTTTCACGCTTCTGACAAAACTGACGGTCCACTTTGTGAGAAACGTGCTGGTGGTGGTAGTGGCGGCGGCGGAACTTCTTCCCAAGGTGGCGTTTGATGCTGACAGGCGCCTATCACAAGATTGGATAACACGGGGGAGCAGCCAATGCTGAAATCGACGATCATCCTTTTCTCGTTTCCAATGCCCCGTTATGGAATCATATCATTTATAAGACCCAGAAGTGGCATTAGGCCAGCTTGGCTCTGGGGATGGATTGTGGGCTTGGCATTGGCTTTGCATTCCACATGTGTAGGGCAACAGATACATGTGGTTGACAGAAGACCGAAATGAAAGCGGCTTCAATTACTAGTATTCAATAAACAATCAACACGAGTCTGTCCCAGATAAGCGTTGAGAGCCAATAGGAAGTAGGCGCATAAAACCCAGCCCATCATGATGATAACGGACATAAAAGGCAGAAGATGGAGGATGGAAGATCACATTACACAGCAAGACCACGTACGTACGTGCCTTACCCAGTACAGTACTGTACATATGATACTTTAGGTACCGGACGCAATTAATAAGTTGGAGCCTTGAAACTCAAAATTCCCCCGCAACGCCACTCGCTGCTCTTACCAAAATTCTCCGAAAAGCGCCAAGATCGCTGGCATCGATCCGAGTCATGTGTCACAGTCGTTTGGCTTGGTCGAGTTTAGCCTTGGACCCAAAAGCTGGGAGTCGGTGACAGGGTACTTCCGTATGGAGAAAGACGTTCTTTTGTTTTTGGATTTCATACCCTCTCTATCAAGATACTTCATAAGAGTCGTAAGCTATGTACATACAAAATGGTATCGCTGCGATGCAAATGCTGCCCGTCAGAAACTCCTGCGCTGGTAATCGTGGGGCAGTACAAAAGCTGCAGAATGGACGGCGAAAAAATGCAGGGTGCGGCCAGGTCCAACGCCAATCATACAGTCGGATGTGGTATATGCGTCTATCGATATGCAGCCGCTATCTCAAGTAATGCAAGGAGCAGAGTTTGATGGTGGATGATGTGGTGATGAGGATCGTGAGGCGAGAACATCGTGGTGGTGTCCGGTATGGAGGGGAATTGCTTCCCCCCCCCCCTGAAACCGACTTTTCCCTAGTGGTTGTGTCGAATGTAACGTAGGAAGTCTTTCATTGTTGCGGGACTGCCGGTCCTTAGTCTTCGAGTGTGGGAAAACGATGATCTCTCATCCCATTACTCGACTTTTTCTTCCATCCCAGCATCTTCTTCCAGGTATCATTTCGACCCTTGGGACTACTCCCTCCAATGTCACTCGAAGGAGGTGTTGTTGGGGGCGTCATTGGTTCCCTGCTGGGACTTGTAGCGCTCGCTGAATCATCCGTCATGCTGGAATCACCGCTGCCGTTCGATAGATGACTCGGTGCCCTCGCCCTGCCGGTTCTGGTGGAATTGACAATAAAATTCGACGTTGCCGGGTGACGACTAGGTGCTCGAGGGGTAAGTGCAATATCCAGAGACGAAGTTGAAGGGGACGTCTTCATTCGGGATCTGGATCTCCTTGACTTCCGCTCTTTGGAACTAATCCGCGAAGCCCGTAAGTTCTCGTCCGAGTCGTTTAATTGATCATTGTATGATTGTGCCGCCTTGACCGACGGAACCTCGTTTAAGAACGATACCAGAACCGACTCTTCCATTAGGTCGTATATTATCTTTACGGCAGCTTCGAGCACTTCGGGTCGTGGAGGACTGGTATGATTGGGTAATGAGAGGAGGGTTTCTCTGACTTGGCTGGGGATGTTGATCTCTCGAGGACCATCGGGTACGATATAGGCGTCTAGTAAGCGCTGCCATAGCATGCGAAGATAATTACACTCTTCGTATTCGGGCGTCATCGGCATACCGGCCATTTGTGCGGCTAATACGTCGAAACGTTCTCGGTAACGATCGGCGTCCATTGTGAATTCGAGGTTCTCGAGACAATGATTTTGCGAGAGGTAGGCAGTAAATGCACTCAATGTCCATGGCGGTGGTGCGGAGTTCGACAGTACATCCGGTAGACTCGGTCTTTGGGGACAATACGGTCCCACTGATTGTATGTCGATGTTGGAACTGGTGTCGCTCATGGTTCGAGAAGAGTCGAGGTCTTCGGTTGACATGGTCTCTTCGTCGTCTGCGTCCCAATCCGATATAACTGATGAGGGGCGAGGAGAGGTCTCCGGTGAGGGAGTGGATAGATACAATGACGGGGGGCTAGGTTTCCGGCGGATCATGGCGCGCTTCCAAGATCTTATCCTGGAGCCTTTCCAATCACTTCTCCCAGCTCTTCTGACCAGTGGTATTGTAAGAACCGACCTTCGACGAATGGTAGGACCCGAGCGATCCACTTTGACCGACACCTCGGGGATCCGAGGACGGGCTTACGTACTGATTGCTGCAACCTAGGTCCGTAGATTGACAACGGATAGTCTGGCGTGGCAAAAACCCTTCAAGGAGCACAACCGCGTCCTCCTAATCAGGGAAGAAGGCTCGCTTTGTGCGCTCGTAAATTCCAGATTTTATCGTCGTAGAATCGGATAAACTCGCCAAAATTGCTTGTGCTGGATCAGGTCACGCAGGCACCCGACCCTTGTCGCAAGCCGCTGTCAACCCAATGTCGCTATCCTTTTCGACGTGTCACACAGAATTGCATCGATCAGGTAACAGCCGGAAAGCAGCAGAAGTGCAAACGGGGTTCGTCAATTGAAGCTGGATGACTGCCTGAAAGTGGGGGATTGGGGTGATAAAGAGTGACGTTTGACGTTTGACGTGTGCCGATGATGAAATAACCCGCGCGCAAGAATATCTTGAAGGGTTACTAACGATGGGGGGGGGTGAGAGGCAGAGGTGGGAAAGCGACTGATGAGGTGAGGGTGAAGATGAATTACACAGTAGACCGCAGGCCAAAGGGAGGAATGAACTTGTGGGTTGCGTGTGTTACGGAGGAGTTGATACTACTTTATGCGAGACCGAAATTTGGGGCGGAGAGCGGAAGCAAGCTAGCAAGGGCAACGGGTGCGAAGGGGATGGAATGTAGATTAAGGTAATGCAATCGAAGGAATTTCTTAGCGTGTCGAAGCCTTCTTAGCGGCCTTCTTAGCCTTCTTAGCCTTCTTCCAGAACGATCCACATCAAGCCAATCAGCAATCATCCCTGATGCCCCACTGCTAAGCCTTGTAACCTTGTTCCTTTTTGGTTTCCACCGCGAGGATGTGCTGATTGTTCTGATTTCGGCTCTCTCTTTGCATTTCAGGCTCATAAGCGCTTGATGAACCCCCAGTCGTAAAACCGCATGACCAACTGTTGCCGCCGCCGCCGCTGAGTCAGACATCCAAGGTCCTTAGTCTCTCAGCAGGCAAAACATTGATCTTCTTTCCGGACCCTTGACTCGAAACTTGACTCATCCCTCCGGAAGAGGAGTCGTCCCCATATATCCCCATGTATCCCGAGGTACAGACGGACAAAGAGGCTTAACAGGCTTCAGCAGTGGAACACGACATGCTCTGACGAATCGTCAACCACACATGATTCACCTCATACAGCGAACAGCGAACCGCGAACCGCGAGTCACTCCAGTCCCAAGACGGTTTTGATGCAAACAGGGTTTAGGACTTAAGACAATAAATGGCTTCTGCAGTTTCTGATTGATCCATCTCGTGATTGGACCCTGCCACTGAACCACAAATTGCCGCTTTAACAGAGCGAGAGACCCATGCAGCATGCAGCATGCAGCAGATATGACTGGTCGGCCCGTATCTCGAATGCATGTTCAATCAGAATTGTAATTTGACCGTCAGCAGACACGACTCGTCTAATGGTTGCGCGTATGGAAGATTTTAGCTTCCACAAGCCCTTCGATGGCTTCCAGTGTCCTTCCAGAAGACTGCCCCAACCGGTTAATCACGTAGATCATCCCACGTCCCAACTGCTAGGGACTCTACGCTAGGGCTGCGCTTCTATCGTTGCATTGCCGCCAATAATACGTACGAGTAAGGTACCTAGGATACAGAGTTACTTTGGGCACTTTGATTGCTTCGACACCTTATTATCGTTATTATTGGAACCGTCAAGATCAAGTTACCGGTACCTGTCCCTCTAATCTCTCTCTGGCTGGCCTCGGCAAAGCTTGATCCGCCTTCTTGGTTCCGGCGAGCCTGCAGAGTCGCACTCGAGGTACGGAGGTAGTGTGAGGTGTACACACATTAGGCTCATTTAATTAGATGACGGATGTAAGGTATGCCAGCAGCCCTAGCCGACTCATTACTGCCAATCAATCCTGAACTGTCAATTGTGATGGATGCTGTTCGGAGGGTGGGTCGGAGTAGAGGCGAATGCGAGTGCCGGATGTTGTCTCGAGGTTTGCGACGTCGACATCCCATCCAGCAGCTTCCAGTCGCTCCATGCACCGGTTCCAACGGTTGGAGAGACCCACAAGCGTACTCTCAAGCAAATCGAATGACTTGTCTGCTGAGGCGCGTGTCGCATCTTGTTGGTTAAAGCGGTGAGCGACCCAAAGACCAAGGGCCCACGCCTTCAACTGCGATCTCGATGAAGCTCCATCCTTGAGAACTATCAACGCCACTTTATTTGAGACGTCGTACCATAGTAGGTAGTCCTCTTGCCTGAATGCTTTGACAAGCTTCATTAAAAGAAGATTCGTGTCGCGTATGGAGCCTGTTGAAGCATGCGCAGGCTCCCAAGAGCTCATGAGACTCTGCAAAGGAATACCAATCTTAGCTTTTCCGATGGGAGAGGAGCCTCTCCATCGCAGCACGCCATCCCACTCAAAGATGCGCTCTTGGTCTGATACCTCTTCCGGCGTCAGTATCTTGTCATGATCTAGAAAGGCCGAGAAAATTATGTTGGCTCTCTGCCGATTCAGGCTATGCATGCTGACCGCTCTTACTGCTGCATGATTCATCGCCAAGTGTATTGACAAGAGCAGAACGAGGCATGACCAAGTCGCCGTCGCAGTAGACACATGAGAAACTACAACGCTCCCCGCCTGCATTTCGACGAATTAGGCCTTCCAATGAACGGTTGGGAGCCGAACATACCAGCATTCCCATCAACGAAATAATTGTTTCCTGGCTTGAATCTTTCTGTATTGGTATAAGATCAGCAACTTGACGTCCGACTTGTTCCATACTACGTCTGCTATCTTATTTAGGCTTGCACAACCAATGCACCATGCCTGAAGCAAGGCGGCGGGTGTCGAAACATGATGCTGCCGCAATCGAGCACAGGCGCTATCGTCGAACGCGACAGTTGTAAAATGAAAATGAAGATTAACGTCAATATTCTCTAGCCGAGAACCTGCCTTATGCTGTCAAAGCGCTTCAAACATCAAGCTGAGGATGTTGAAGAAACGAGAGCCATCGGCCTTCACTCACCGCATTGAGCTCCCCCAGATTTCCCCACTTGGCAAAATGCGCACTGAGGCTCGCCTTGGAGCTTCCAGCCGCAACGCCGCACAAGGCCCTCAACACACTCGAGAAGCTTAACAGAAGCACCCTCGGCGCCTTCGGGAGTGCAGGGCTTAGGCAATCTAATACCATAGCCGTATCGTTGAAGACATCGGCGGCGAGCCTATACATTTTACATTCGGGCTCGAGCGAGGTGCCGAGCTTATGCGCAAAGAGAATTGTTGCTATCCTGCCCATGCTTTCCTGCAGCACGGATAAGAGGAGTGCGGCTGTTGGTGAGGCTGACGCGTCGCCCACTCCCACGCCTGGAGAGGTCACGTTAGAAGATTAGCTTTCTGGCGGCTGTAAAAGGAGATTGCACCTTCCAGAACTGCTCTTGATGATAACAGTCCTGCAATTGAGCTTGAGAATGCTTGGAGAGAATCCTATGGGGCCATGTCAGTGGACAGATAGACTTTGTGGGACAAGCATGCAGGCGAAGATAACCTTACATATATCTGATACCTGGCGATGTTTCGTCAGTGTCAGCATCAGAGATTGGGGTACTCATAATGATCCTGCGGATTGTGGTCAAGAGTGTCTCCTACCACATGTAATCTTTTGTGACACTATGCGGATAACCCGCTGGGAGAAACACACTTAGTACTCTTGACCACAAGCTGCTTTTGTTCTCAGGCAGCTTTGATCATAACTCTGTCAGCCAGAGTAACGTTCACGGTCCAGCGCATGACTGTAGTGGTAGCAAGCTCACAATGATATCGATTCTGCCATTGCCGCTAGAGCGGGACTCTATATACGTGGCTGTCAAAGCTCCCGTCTCATCTTCTTCATCGACGCGGATGTCCATTCTGTGAAGTCAATTGAAAGGGGCCGAAGAAGTCTTGAGGTGTCGATGCTGTTGGTCTGGGAAACTGAAGGGCGGAGTTGCCTCCTTCGGTTCGATTCTCGACCAATCATGTCCGTCGCTAAGGCTGTTATCGATTCTGTGGTATGAATTATCGTTGGGGGCGATATGCTTTTGGTTAACTTCTTCTCTACTGCCTACGGGTATGGTATAGATACTTAGAGACCTTGTTGCTTTGTATATGAAACTGATTATTCTCCATGATAAGAGCGTGCCCCACTGTCTGCTTCTCGCCGGCTGATCCTTTTCCCATGTCTAACAAACTCCATCTCCTTACATCTCCAACGAGTTACTTTTTCAAACTCAGCTCTTTGCAACATTCAACCCAGACCCCCATCCCTCACCTCAAACCTTCCATCTGTCATATCCCCACAATGACATCCCCTAACCCCCCCATCGCCCTCAAAGGCTCCTGCCTCTGCGGATCAACAACCTACACCTCCACCACCCTGCCCACCTCTCTGTGTTACTGCCACTGCACAACCTGCCGCCGCCTCTCCGGCGCCCCTTTCCTCCCCTTCTTCGATCTCCCCTCCTCCTCCATCTCCTTCACCTCCACAACCGACCTCAAAACGCTGAACCTTTCCGCCGCCGCCGAACGCGCCTTCTGCAGCTCCTGCGGGAGCCCGGTTTATATGAAATACAAGGCCAGCCCCCAGAGTATTGGGATATGTGCAGGCACGGTTGATGAGAACATTATGGGGCCAAAGGGTTTGGGGGCGGTACAGGCAAAGGCGAATCATATTTTTGTGGGGGAGAAGGCGGGGTGGTATGAGATTGGGGAGGATGGGCTGAGGAGGTACGAGAGGTTTACGGATGCGATGGGCGAAGAGGATGGTGGGGTACAGGGGGAAGAAAAGCGTCAGAAGGAATAAGACCTGAGTGCGGGCCTGTCAAGTTGTCGAGGGCGGGAGCCGACAGTGGCATGGGATCTGGGAACCAGGTGTGGGGAAAGCAAGAAGAGTGAGTAAAGATAGGGATGGGAACGATCAATAGCAGATGGGCAAGGTGCAGCAGAGGTGATGAGAGCGGGAGCAAGGCTGTTGAACACGGTAGAGGAAGAGGACTTCGTATGATCTGTCATTGGACGTGGTGGGGTAGAGAGATGTGGGAGAGGTGTGGGAGAGGTGGGAGGATGAGGGCAAGGAAGCGGATAGCACTGGAACAGAATGAATTAGTGAGCTCGCAGAGACGACAAACAAAGAAGCTCTTCGGATTGTGGCAGGATCTGATCGCAACGTGGGCTTGCACCAGTGGTCTATTTCTGCCTGCGGAGATGCCTCCGCCATTCCTTAGATGAGAGTTTTGAAATAAAATCAGGATGTGTTGCCCACCAGACTGGGATATCGTGGCCATTGTCCCATTCAGCTCTTGCCACCCATGTAGAGCGCCGGTCCCATGTGTTAAGCTTCGGGCACCTTCTGTATCCTGAATCACGATTGCTCGTACCTCTATCAGTGTTGAACACCTCTCTTTCCCCTGAAAAGCCGTCATCAGTCCACCCAAGTCCCTCACAACTCCTTCCCAAATCCCATTCGATGCCAACCCACCAACACCCCACCCGCTCACCCGAACAAGCTCGCCCCCCCCGTCTCCACCGCCTCAATCTCCCTCTCCGTCCACCCCAACCCCCTAAACCTCTTCGGCAGCTCACTCCTATCAAACAACACGCCCTTCGGCGCTTCTATACTCCCCAGCTCATGCCCACTGTGTCCCCCAATGGCACCATAAGTCATCAGATTCGGCGATGGCGGTGGAGGCGCGGATTTCTGGCCGCCGAGAGGGCCGTGCTGTTGCGCTTTGGAGCGGTATGCTATGAATGAGTCGGGGAGGGTGTCGCTGGGAGAAGCGGGGTGGGCGTGTGGGGTTGGATCTGGGGATTCTGGGTCGTTGATGTTATTTGGGGAGGGCGGGTGCGGGAAGGGGGTACGGACTTGGGGGAGAGCGTTTGCCAAGGAAGTGGATGAGGGGGTTGCGGTGGTGTTCTGCGGCGCGGAGAATACGTGTTGGGTTCATGGTGGCTTGGTTGGGAGAAGTTTCGTGGCGGGGACGGCGATAAGCTTGTGCAGCGGTTACAAAGGACGAGCGGTAGCTTTATAGAAGCTCTCCCTACACTCAGGACGGAGCTGTTACCGCTCGACCGTGGTTGATCAGCAATATATCGCATTCAAGAGTCGTGGGACGGTGGGAGAGGTGGCTCGGAAGATTGCGGAGCTGAGTCCGGCCCAGTGGTGCTCGGTCAGCGATTGGGATAACGACCGGCGCGGGAAGAGCTCTATTGGTCAATTTGTACGCGGCCGAGGTTGGGAGCTTTGGCTTTTCAAATGACTAAAGTACCACAGTACCGCCAAGGTGACAGATCTGCCCCAACTCCACCCTCCATCGGGGGATCGGTGGGCGCCGCTCTACCGTCGCGCGACCTGAGTGATCGTTGCGCGACCGACCTAAATGATTCTGAATGATTTGAGAGTGAGCTGCTGCCTGATTCCTACTTTTCAGCAGGCCGTTAGTGCGTAGTGGATTTGCAGTGGTTTAGAGCGACCGTTTGGATTTCAGGCACAGAGCCTCTGCGTATCTACTGGAAAAGCGGCGACGATGGACAAGGAGATCTAACACAAACCTCAGGCTCTCCAAACTTTCCTTCCTGTCTTCCTCGACACTCTCTGTTCCTTGTCCTTTTTCTCTCTCCTACCTTACTATCATTACCGTTGCTCCGATTAGACCCGCTCTACGCCTGCTTAGCATTGGGGCAATTTTGGCAAACGAGCGGTTTCGTAAGCTCGGAACCAGTAACGGTATGCCTCTCTATCGCACCTATGGCAACATCACCACCAGGATGAAAAGTTGCCAGTCTCAGTGCAACATATGCGTGACTTATGCTCGTCCCTCTCACTGACAGCCAAGAGCTTCACGCACCTCCCTCATAACACGAGTTCGCTGAGCATTCTCATAATCAGCTCCCTCCAGAGATAAACCAGCGAACCCTCTAAGCGGACTCGCTATCTTCAACGCACGGGTCACAACTTCTTTACTTGGTATTCGGGCTCGTCATCCCCCGCAAACGTCAACGTCAATACGGCCCGCTTGACATTCGGCAACAGGTCCACCACTGCCTCCATCGCCTGTCTTGCCTTCTCCTCGTTACGGACGGTGAAGGGACCAGGGGTACAGAGCAAGCCGAACATGAAGCCTATTCTAGTAATCAAGCTCCTAGCCCAGGGAGATAAAGTGTCTCGAAGCGTAGCGTTGACGAGGGCAACATCGACTGACTGCGGAAAGTGGAAGGGGTAGGTCGAATAGAAAAGTTCGAGAGCTTCATTGGAGATTTGACGATTCACGAGGAAGAGGCGAGTGGATTCCTTTGTTCCCCAGTAGGGTGTCCAGTATGGTTTGGAGGCTGAGTCGGCTGGCACATTGGGGTGGAAGTAGCAGATATGGGTAGGGTTGACGCTGGGACCATTTCGAGGGCGGAGGAGGGCGTAGTAGTAGATTGAGTTGCGGATTTCGCGGGGAAGCTTCAGGACGGGAAATGGTTGGGAGGGGACTGACTGAGCGTATGAGGTGTTGAGCTTCTTCTCCTTCGATGAAGTCTCCCATGATCCGCGAGACTGGTCTATGGTTCGGTGATGAACTCGAGCGCCATATGTTGGGTAGCTACTCATTTAACTGTAGGGAGAAGGCATGGTCCTATGGATGTTGGTCTATGTTGTTCTTGAACCGAAGTATCGATATAAGGTAGTACAGTATTCTTACAGGATAATGGGAAATCTAAAAGTTTCTACTCTCTATCACCAAGACGACAAACTCACCCGGAAAATGGGTGAGGCGCGCAGTACTTAGTATATGTTAGTATTTGGCTCTGGATGTACCTAGTAGATATAAAGCATAGAATAGAGTTCACAGCATAGCTTCAACCCAATATTGCCAGCAAAACAGGACAGTAAAACCAGTGTCCTTTTCCTACCAGATTTTTCAGATAGGAAAAACATTAGGCAAAAAAATTGGATGAACCTGGCCCGATTTGAACGGACAACCTACGTCTATCAACATATGATTAAATGGTCTAATTTTGTGTATGATTTACCTTTCGATCTGGAGTCGCTACGGAAAATTAACATCGATTGACATCAAGAAACAGTGGGGTTTCTTACAACGCGCTACCGTTGCGCCACAGATCCACTATTAATTTTTCGTTAAGAACATTTATTAACTTAAAACTTCTCTAACCCTGGGAAGAGCTCGGACTGAGATTGGGGCAATAATCTTGTCCTCTTCTATGCCAAGAACGCCCAAACACGTACTGGATTTGATGGAACCCATTCGCAAAAGTGTATGGCGTACCTCCCCAGACTGCTTCCCGGGTGATGGGATTTCCTCATGTCCTTGGAAGTGAACTTTCAATCAAAGATATGACAGTTCCTAACTTACGGTCATAAACCATCTCTTCTTTTTCGCCAGATAGCATTCTCTACCCATCAACATACTTTGTCCTTCCCAAACCCCCAGAAACCAAAAACCCCCCGCAACTCCTCAATCACCCCCAAAAATGCATGAACTCCTCCTGTTCGCCCAAGTCCCCCCCTCCCGGCACAACTACGTCCTAAACGTCCTTACCGGCCTCGCTGCCATGCAGCCCCAGCCTATCCTCGAGAAGCATCTCATCTTCAAGCCGGCTAGACTTCCCGCAGCAGCAAGGCCAGCGCATGTGGGTGCGTTCCAAGGGGTGCAAAACTCGCAGTTGCAAGCTTTGCAGGGGCAGACGAGCGGCGATTTGTATTACTTACAGCTTGTTGGGGATATTGGTGCGAGGGGGTCTGGGAGGAGGGGTTTAAGAGAGGGCGAAGAGGGAGTGATAGATGTGCTTATGGGAGAAGGTAACGGAGATGTTCAACTAGAGGGTAAAGTACGTTGTCGGTCTCTGATTTCTCTCTCTCCTGCTCATATCGTGGCTGAAAGTTACGCAAAAGGAGGACACAGCGCCAGCAACGCCAGCCAGCAACGGGACTGCAGACAACGTCCAGAGCTGGACCCTCCAATTCCGCGACCTCCCTGAACCCGCTGCTCGCCGTCCCGTAACCTCCCGTCTCATGGCCGACATCCCCATCACCTTAGGCGACCCTCTACAACTCATGTCCGCCCTCGACTACCAGTAAGCCCTCTCCTCACCTTATCTCCTTATACACAAGAAAACCCTAACCCAACCCCTCCTCTCCCCTCAGCTACAAGTCCACCTACCTCATCTCTGGCCACCGCCTAACCCACCTTTCCACATCCATCCTCCTCTACCAACCACTTCTTTCCTCCACCCCTCCAGAACCTCTTGACCCTGGCGGCACGTTCATGCTGCAAGCGTCTGTGAGGGTGCAGGATGGGAGTAAGCCGGACATTATGGGCAAGGGGATCAGCGAGCTTTTAGCGCTGAAAGAGGCGTTGAGAGGGTGTGTGGAGCTCGAGGTTGGAGACCGGTTGGCGTTGGATACGAGGGTGCGGTGATGGGAGGAGCGGAATGTTGGATGGAGCTTGGGGATGATGCAGTTTGCTCGGTGGATTCTTTGGATGGATGAGCCGGCCGGTTCTTTGAAGAGGAGGTTTCCATGATGGCAAACAAAGCTGTCGTCAAAGCTCATCACTCACGACACGACAAGCTCTAAATGGGAACCCCAGCTTCATCATTGCGACTAGACCCCCCACCACACCCTCGACCAGTAAACCCCGCAAACCTAAACCCGCTTCCGTCAACCAAGTGTAAAAAAGAAAAAAGCGAAAATCAGGTAGGTAGTGGCATAGCTGGTGGTTCTGATGTGAGAGCAGATTGGGTGAGGAAAGGAAGTAGACAAGAAGGGGAGGGGTGACAACGAGACAGAGTGGGAAGGTGGGGCTATATGATCGTTGCAGCTACATAGAGCTTAGCATAACGAAAGCGGACAAGAGGTTTGCAGAATATGGGATTGGATGAGTATGCTACTATTGAGATAGGCAGGATATAAGGGGCTTTGGGACATGAAAGATGTGTAAGAAATTGGTTCGTATCCTCCTAGTATAGCAAGCAGGAGCCTGTGGGGGAGGAGAAGCCGATTGCGTCTGTTGTTGCAGGAAAGATTGGGGGTTTTGCATGAAACAACGTGCAGGTAGAAGGATGCCCTGGAGGCAACCTATCGAAATCGATATCTCTCGTAATAGAACAAAATGCTGCACGTTCTGAATAAGGTACTGTCGATGTCGAAGGGTATCCTGCACGAAGGGTATCCTGCAGACGACATATCGACATCGTTCTCTCTCTTATCGAACAAACAACTCTCCCACTATTGCAGATCTTATACCTGTATCTGTCAATTCGGCGTGTGCTAAGCTGATTTCTGCAGTGTTATGTTATATATGATGCACCAGTGCAGGAAATAAGTTGTAACATTCCGACAGTACACGCATCTAAGGACGACTATTACACCGGTTGTATACGCAAAGAGACGTGATCAAAAAGCAAACGTACAAAGATGAGGATCGAGAGTGAGAGAGAAAGAGGGTATGGAATCAAGGCCGAAAAAGACTCTTGGTCGTAAGCTTGTCGAAATACCTAGTGCGGACGATGGAAGCCCAATGAGCGCCGAATGCTCCTCAATTTCCATCCGTATATGAGATATCCACGGCTGAGCCCTCGAGCTACTCCTAATTGACCAAGAATCCGAATTCGTACGAAGACCGCTCGCTTGGGGTAGTGATGAGGTAGATCCTTTGATGCTCGATAAACTCCAAAACTGCAGGGAGGGCGACGACTGGAAAACCTCCGTTGCTTAACCTGGCCGTTGCAGTCGATATTCTAGAAGGCAAAGGCCTGATAATGCATCCCTTTCTCCGTTTGCCCCGATCACAGCTGAAAGGCTAGGTGCATTACAAGATCTGGCACTTTCCTTTCCTTCCTCCATCCCGACCCTTCTTGGACAATAAAGCCGCGCGTGTTGCATGCTCGAATACCTCCCGAACACCTTCATTTGTCTTTGCTGAACACTCGAGGTAGTATCGTGCACCAATCTTCTTCTTGACTTCCTCGCCCTGTAAAAAAAATTGGGGATTAGCAAAACTCTTCCTCGGATTCCAAAGCAAAACCATGTCATAGCCAAAATCGGTTCAGATGTAGTGAGCTTCATATCCGATGGTAACCTACCTGTTCTGGGGTCACCGGCTTCTGTGAAGTCTTGTGCAGTTCCTCAATAGTCTTCTGGTCATAGCGTAGATCCTTCTTGCAGCCAACGAGGATAATGGGTAGGCCCTGGCAGAAATGAAGGACTTCGGATATCCACTAAGATTCCCATATTATCAGCAGATAGTCCTATACTTGTCTAAAGCACCCAGTGCAACTCGGATGTATGTGGTCAAGAGCTACATACCTTCTCTTGGACGTTGTCGAGTGAATCGGGAGAATCAACGGCGAAACAGATTAGGATGACATGGGAGTCGGGATAGGATAGAGGGCGGAGACGATCGTAATCTTCTTGACCAGCCGTATCCCAAAGTGCTAACTCAACATGTTTCCCGTCGACTTCGACATCGGCGACGTAGTTCTCAAAGACAGTGGGGACATAGACCTAAACAAGGAAGCCGTTAACATCATTATTCGTCAGGCATTGCAATCCACGCATGAGCTCCTATTGAGTCGTAGCTGATCTGGAGGGGTCGAGCTTTCGGAGCCAAAGAGGATAGGTCGGGAGAACGGAAGAATGCTGACCTCTGGAAATGTACCCTTGGAAAAGACGCTGTGGGGGATCGTCAGAGATCGGGGAGCTTTGCGATAGGAGAACGGAGCGATCAGAGCGCGATGAATTGGCACTTACATCAAGAGACAAGTTTTCCCGCAAGCACCGTCACCAACGATGACGAGTTTGCGGCGGATTTCAGCCATCTTGATTACACAAAACACAAGTCAGCGAGTCCGACCTTGGGTTCAGTGAAGCTATTTCAAGCGTGGTACGAACAGTTACAGTAATGGTAGGGTTTGTGAAATCGCGAAGAGTTGTGAGGAGGGAAAGAGAAGGTTGAGAGTGGCTTCGTGACGGCCCAACCTACTTCTGGAAGGCAGGCGTTTTGCGGTAGAGCAGTTTCACTCTATCAGTGCAACAACACCGACCGGACTTTGATGATAGCTGCTCGTGTTCAGAGAGTGTTGAAGATACAGATGGCAGGAGTTTTGGTGGGAGTAGTGGTTATCTATGAGCCAGAGAAGGTCTCCTTTGATTTGTTGGTTGTATCAGGCAACGGGCGTGCTCTTTCAAGGATGTGTTCGGGGGGTTTCTACTTGGCAGCCGAGAGGACTGTCCGCGTGTGCTTGATCTCCAACTAAAGTGACTTCAATATGCTGGAGTTTCGCTTTGAGTCTTAATGAAAGGTGTCAGAAGCGTAGTGGGAAGATGGAAATCTTTGTCTCATTCATCAGTTTTATTAAGTAAGGTACTTCGTATTGATTACTGTTTTCTGGAACACTTCATCCTCAGGTCAGGGCATTGGTATCTTAGGTCGGTCAGCCTCAAGGTGGCGGTGAGAAACCAATCAAATCGCTCTAGTTCTCCGTAGAGAGTACTCCGTACATTACCACCGTGCCACCTTGTCTATTGCTCTCTACTTCCATGTAATTAACGGGCTTCGGAATCGGTCGCCGTATATTTCTAGCCGGCTACCGTACCATACAGTACTAAATGAATCTTTCCCATGGCCGTCGTCATGGTACGTGGAAGACATCCCCATCTCCGGCTTCGTTCTAAGTACGGAATACGGTCACACCATCTAGAGACAATCTATCCAGCTGTTTCCCAAGCAAAGTACAGATGTCTATGCAAAACACCTGCCAGCCACGATTGCAGCAATCGATATCGGTATTAATTCCCTTAACCCATGATATTCCACCGTTACTCCACTAACAGCCCCATAACAATGGATAGCGAACTTTAGCCAGGTGACATGTCCATAAGTCCAGATTCAACAATTTTCTTGCCTTTTTTCTCAGCCTTGAATGCCTCGATGCGAGATTTGAGTTCAACATCTGTAAGTCATAACATTAGCTAGCGTTTCATATAAAGCACACAACAAAGAATAAACCTGAGAAAATAGATTGACTTACCAGGCGTAACATCCTCTATCTTAAGCGGTACCCGATTAAAAGGATCATTCGGGTCGCTAAGCAAGTGGGAACGAATAGTTGATCTGTCTATGGTAGTTCTTGATGTGGGGAGAATGACAGGATCTTCCATGAGGGTGTACATTAGAGGATCTGTTGGATCACAATAATCAGCGGCATGCGTCTTGCAACCAGTCTCGGGGGGTTTAACGTACCTAAGAATTCATCCGGTATTTCCCCGAGGTCTTCCTCCGCCTGATCGTCCAGCTCTTTCGCCTTCTTGAATTTCTCTCCCAAGGCTTTCCACGCCGCGATTGCTTCCGAAGATAGTGCGGAGAGCTTCTGCAAAAGGATCGTCGCTTTTTCAACATTGGCTGGTTTGTACGACCTCCCGTCCCGGGCTACCGCAAGGACAAAGTCTCCTTTCTGTCCAAGATTCAAATAGACATCAACAATGTCTGCAAGCAACAATTTTGGGTTGAAGTTATACTCGCGAGGGTTATCGACCTTGAGATCACTACTCTTGGGTCCAACCATGACGTCAAGATTATAGTCCAACATGTCTGCTAATCGCTGCACGATCTCGGGCATGGTGAAAGAATCTGCAAGTGCCTCAGTGAACAACTTTAGCATAGCAACCGTTTCGTTTGTGAGCTGCATATAAGACTTAGCCTTGCCCTGAGCAGCGGCTAGAGCTTCCTCTTTTTCCGTTCGCGCTGCTGGATCCATACTCTCGGAAGCTTTGAGCTCTTGCTGGAGGCTATGGATTTGTATGAAAGCCGTCAATGATTCATCAAGTACGAAGGTAACGTCGTTGAGGAGCAGATTGACGAAGCGGACAAAGAAATCAACGTTGATTTTGGACTCTTGTGAGAGACGCTCCCGGTAGACAGTATTCGACCAGATACATTTAATAATCTGAAAAACTTCGTAGCGCATGTTGAACTTGTCATAGAACTGATTGTGTCCACCCGTATTCTCAACTTCGATGTAGAATTTCATCAAAGCATGGAGTAGATGATCGGTAGCGAAAGGCATCGAGGTAAGCAGGTCTCCTAGGACTCCCTTCGACCGGTTGTAGACAGGCCAAATGCCATGAAACATGATCGTGACTAGACCAGACTTAAGATACGGATTCTTGATGTATTCTGAACTCCGTAAGAATGTGATGCAAAGCATGACAAGTTCATCACTCTGTGTCGACGTAATGATCTGAGGCATATTCCTCATGATGAACTTGAAGTTTCCCACTACATCCTCGAGAAAGTACTCTGGCAAGCACTTGAAGACGTTCGGCTGCTCTTCTGGGAGTGGTAGCTGAAGTGGTTGCTTGGGGAAGTCGTGTCCAGGCTTCACCAGTCGTAGCAACCACACAATCACATATCGCATGAACTGCATAGAGCGCGCTTGTGTCAGATCGTCAAGAAGTACTCCTTGCACAGCGTATTTGTAGGAAAGCCCCTTGTCCACTTGATCCTTGTACTTCTTAATGGCATTATCGAACATCCTTAGTTTTATTGGGTCGCTGACGAACTTATGACGGTCGAGTTCAACCTCCTCCAGATGCTTTTCTATACGTTTTAGATCTTTGTCAAGTTGATTGAGTGTGGAATTTGCGGCCTCTGTACCGTAATGATGTGCAGCCAAAGTGAGGAAAAATACTTCGGAGATGAAGTTGGAAGTTCCATCAGCCGTTTTGCTGTAGAATTCATCAGAGGTGTGTTGATCTGCGTTGAGTTTTGTTTCTTCTTTGATATCAACCCTCGGTTTCCGCCGTAAGTAGTCCACATCTATTCGGTCAATCTTGGAGAAGGTGGCATCCATGAATGGCTCGCAGAGCTGATCTAGACATACAGTAACATTGGTCATAAAGCCATCTGAGGAGACAAGCTTCTGATCTACTTGCATGGCACGGCGCTTGTGGTTTGCATTTACGACCAGCGCAAACCAATCAAGCATCTTGTCACGGGTTTCCTTGCCGCCGGTCTTTATAAAATGGTTGACAATGTCTAGAAGGTCTGTTTGATGGGTCTCCAGGGTCATGCGCAGGGCTCTCTGGGAATTGGTAATATAACCCTTATCTCGAGTTTTAGGACTAGAGAAGTAGTTGACGGTTACATCCCCTTGAAGTGGCGATATTGCAAAGAATGGACCGAGTAATGTCGCGACTTCGAGAGAACCCGCTGGTACATTCGTAGGAAGAAAAAGAGGAGACTGAGCGATGGCGTTGACCAGCGCATGATATCGTACAAGATTTCGCAACGCAAGGACATAGGGTTTGTAATTGTCGTTCAAGGTCATCTTGGCTAGTTGATGACTTAGATCTTCAACTGCTTCTACCAACGCAGTCTGAACCGTGTCATCATCTTTGAAGCGTGACACTGCCTCCGTCAAAAAATCGTGACACAAGCCTCGATCGTTCTCAGGATCTACTAGGAGGTGCGGTGTAAGAGGGCTTGATGTAGGAGGTTCTCGGCTATGCCATGTTTAGTTTTGCGGACAGTATGCGTGGACCTACCATTCGTACTCACCCAAACATGTCCGGCATGGTCACAGCAAAGATGCAGTAGCTCATACACAATCTCCTTCCTTCCTTGATAATATCATATTTGGGATCTTGAACCTTCTCGCCCCGGAAAGATCGAAATTGTCTCGACACCCGCTTCCAGCACTCCAACAAGTAGTCCAGTGGTGTGTTCTTTCCGACTTTCGAAGCTGCCTCTAGTATAGCTTGATCTAGTACTCCAGTACTTAGCCGGACGGGTCCGCCCTGCTCTTCGAGGTCTTCCCGTACACTTCTTACGTATTCTAAATGATGTCCATGACTGTCTTCTGTGGTATGTGGATCGAGGGTGAGCCTGAAAATGCCACCTAGAACCCGATCTTCCCATTCTTCTAGCGACTCTCCAGGCCTTGAGCTTGGGCGCCCGGCTGCAGAATTTGGACGCTTCATCGGGGTTAAAGATCTTCCGCCAGCGCGTGTGATGTTGATCGTAGGCCCGTCGCCATTGGGCCCTTTCGGAGCAAGCTGTGAGAATGGATTCTCAGAAGAGTTAGGCATGGATTGTGAGCCTGACGCTGTCCTACCCTTTGCCGGCTGCCCAGTGCTCTGTCCATGTTCCACACCCGGTAATTCAGGACTTTTTGACGGCTGTGAAGCTGTAGCGTTATCACTGCTCCCTTCCTTACTCGCGTTTGCCGGGGTCTGAGCTTGTGATCCTAACTTGGCCAGCCGTTTGTTGCGGATCTTGAACAGATTAGCCCTCTGCTTTGCCACACTGAACTGCCATGTCTTACTTTGTCCGCGTCTGACACTGAGTCGGACATGTTGAAAAAGCTTGCGACTGGTTCCAGTACGCCTCGGAAGGTCGTCTATGCGTTTTTAGGGAAACTTGATAAAAAACAGTTTAATACGTGTTGGTCATTAACAAACCGCCTAGGTGAAGCTTCCGGGGGTAGAACTTTCTATGCAGCGGTCCACTCTAGGCGCGCTCGATTATCAATACCCTTATCGAAGTGAGGAATCGTAGGGTATTTGGGTTATGCATTTGAAGATCTCAAATGCCACACTTGTTTCGGTATGAAAGCTTGAGTGTTGTACGTTAATGCTTTGTTACAACTTGCATCCTCTGGGATGTTCTAGAGTATTCTCACTATGATACATGTCAAGAAGATAGAGATCTGAGTGCCGGAACCATCACAAGCTATTTGATTGCCACACTTTGCGGTTTTCGTAAAATCCGTCTTCCCTCTCAGTCCTCTCTAAGCACGCTTACATTACCTTACTGCGCCTCTCTGGACACTCTGTCCCGGCATGAAATCCCGGCTGCCAGTAAGTCATAGAACACCACCAACTCCTTGCCACCAGAAGATGCCTTCGTGAAATCAATGTCAGTAATTACTCCTTGGTAAACCCCACTCGTCCAAGCGATTGCAACTTCTCATAACATAACTCCTAGCATCCCGCATCTTATCCACGTCCTGGAAGAACCATCCCTGCGCCTCCTCCATCTTTTGATTTCTTGTCCGCATCTCGATCTGGCATTTGAGCTGCAAATTCCCAACGTAACTATTCTCCGCCCTTCTGTCCAAGTCGTTCATCTTTCGCGCGGTGTAGTCCGCAACATCTCTTGGGTCAACATAATAGTCAACCTTAAGTCGAGGGGTTATACGGCGAAGAGTCAAGGGGGGTTCGGGGGAATTGAATCGAATATCTGGACCGGCGGGAGTTGTTGAGGAGAATAATGATGATAGTAGTGGGAGAACGAAGAGGATTAGAAGAGGTAAAAGGTTAGATAAAGCAGACATGGCGCTTCGGGGAGGTTCTTCGGAGTTGCCGTTGGCTTCCCGCGGTCTTCTTCTCGGTCGGCCTCCTCCAAATTGATGGACACGGAAGCCAGGGCCACCACCTAGATTGAATACGAATTGTGGACCGGCGTCAAACATGCCACCACCACCTGCCAAGTTCATGTCAGAATATGCGGATCATTCTAGATTCGAAGCGATCATTTACCACCAAAAGTTCCGCCGCCCATGCCGCCTCCAAAGAACCTATTGAACAGCTCCTCCGGTGATATCTCGTCCTCGAACATGGGGCCTCTACCACTTCCAGGCGATCTGGCAAAGCCATTGAATGGAGATGAAGCTGCAGCCGCGCCTGGTCCGAATCTGTTATCTGGGTCTCCACCGAAGCGGTCATATTTCGACTTCTTCTCCGCATCTGATAGTATTTGGAATGCCCTCGAAACCACTGGGATTAAAAAGCCTCAGTCAGTGTAGTTCGACTTGTAAAATTCGAAGTCGTACTTCCTAATCTGACTCACTCTTGAAAGCCTCATCTGCGCCATCATAGCCATTCTTATCTGGATGTGTGAGCAAGCTGAGTTTCCTGTAGGCCTTCTTGATCTCCGCATCGGTTGCGGTCTTCTCGACGCCAAGTATTTCGTAAAAAGCAGTAGCTGCACATTTTCGAACTCTTATCACAGAAGTTTTCTGCTCAACCGTGTACTTCCGGTCCTGATTGCCCTGGTTATGCTCCCGACTTTTGGCACTGCCGTTTGGTGTTCCATCGGCGCCTGATGAAGTCGCCGCAGGCATGACGAGTTGGGGAAAAGCCTTCCAGCTAAATGGTATATTTATTCACTGGGGAGGCGTTCGATATTCTGCGCAAGTGTGGAAATTGAATCCGCGGTAAATCCGTAATTGTTGTAAGCGTGTTGTCTTCGAGATCTCATTTCTGAAGCGGATTGCAGCCCGCACTAGGCCAACGGGAGCTTAATTCGCACTCAATAGTGACGATTGAACCTAGTGAGCAACAATACATCTCAGTAGAGTTGAAGAACTGTGCTATATACCGTGGCTAAATCAAAACCTGGGGATTTTACTGGCGAGACATTGACCATGTCTACGAAGGGAGCGGAAGAAGAGGTTAAGAAGTCCGCCGTTGGCTATGTTAGAGCTTGGGGCGGTACTTATTTCCTCTGCCCTCTTTCTCATGTCTACATATCTAATCCGAGCTATAGAATCTGCTGTCCCACCGATGCTCCTTGCAACCCTGGTCACAGCCCAACATGCCAGACCTCCCCAGTTGCTTCCGCTCCTTTTCCCGCCTGTTTTCCTCTTTAGCGCCTACCTCAATGTTTACGATGTCAAGAAAGACAGCGCAGGCATCACAGCGGCGTGGTCAGGCTTATACCTGATACTTGCAAGGCGGAGGAAGCATCCGCTGATGCAAAAATGGGGCACAAGGGGAATCATAAGAGGAGCAACTATGGGGTTGTGCGTTGCGAATCTGCTGGGTGGTGGTTTTGTGTATGCTACCGGAAAGAGGAGCGCGGAGGGCAAAGACATTGTATGATATGATTCGGGGTGAGGCGAGTACCTTGCTGGGATTTTGTGAATATACGCGTTCAAGATTTAAGCATAGTGAGCCCTCTTATGCATTGCAATGGAATGATATTTCCTGCTTACTCTATACGGCAGGGCGTTTGACTGTAATTTCATGTACTAAACGGTCAGCCTGGGGTCAATTACCCGGATCATCACCTTTAGTCTTGGGAACTTTGGTAGCCATCGCTCCCAGCCTTGAGGGGATTGAAATGTAGAAGGTAACCACAGATATACTATATTTCGAGTTAGCCCTTGGTCTACAACAATGCTAACAACGGCTTAGATATGAAAGGACCTCATGGAATATGAATGCTGTAATATCACTACATATTGATCCTTGCCCAAACGCTTCCAGTGATCTGCGATGACCGTGAAAGGTTCATAAGATAAGTTTCTGGGTGTGATGGAAAGTGTCAGAATTGGTCAAAATAACCTTCCCTGTGTTATGAGCGTTGATTTTCTCAAAGTGTTAGGAATCAATACTTACTTTAGGGGAATAAAACAAATAAAGTGTTGAGCTCCATCACCAATTATCCGGCAAATACTCATATGGAATTTCTCAGCGCTTTCTATACCACTAAATCAACCAAATATGCCAACCACTCCGAGTTTTGAATATTGTCTGGTTAAACGGTCTTAATTCTATGACGGAGAACGCCCTATATCTCAGCTTCAGATTGATTCAATCAGACTCGGTGGACAATGGGTATGTAGCATTTGAGCACCCACAGTGAGATCATGCATTCTGAAGGCTAACATCGATGAGTAGGCAAGCGAAAGAGGGTTAAAACTGGTCCTCCTGCAGGTGCAGCCAAAAAACCTACTTGCATCAATAAGAAGTCTACAAGTCTCATGGACCTGCCTGCAGAGATTAGAGATCGTATATACAAGTTAGTGCTTTGCCCGCCACCGGGAGTTGAGCAACCTACCGTCCTGATCGTCCCCTGTGCCCCGTCACCTTCCAACCAGTCCTCAAATTACCGCCTTTGTTCTCGAGGCACGACATGGAGCTCACGTTGGATGTGTCCTTCCTGTTCCACTTCCTACTCGGATCTCCTCCGCCAAGCCTACAACGCCCACATATACCACCCCCGCCCCTCCGAATTATCCCTGTTGCTCGTTTCAAAGACAATCTACACCGAAGCCTTCCACATCTTCTACCGCAACCGCCTAGCATTCCTGAATACCGACGTTCTAGGCCACTTCCTCTTAACCAGCGGCCACGCCCGCCGTCAACAGATCACCGACATCGTTTTCGTGTGGCAAGGGCACCAGCCAAAATGGGCCTTCCGGCTGCTCAAAAAGTGCTGCAATCTGAAAAGGGTCACCGTCGTGGTTTGTGGGGGATACCAGCCGCCTGGGTACGCAGCATTGCGTGAAGTACGTGGGCTGGAGGAGGTCAAGGTGTATAGCAGCAACTGGTTTCTGGGGTCCCTGATCTACTTTGTGGGGTTTTCGTACTGGAATCGTCCGCATGAGGAACAGGTCGAGTTTGATGACGAGGAACTGATTCTAGCGATGGAGAGGCCGAGGTTGCAGCGCGACGCGGGTAATCCTGAGGAGAAGCTGGAGTTGTTCCGTAAGCAGAGACGCATTGCGTACACGGGTGGTTGGATCAAACCCGTGGAGTGATGACCAGTGCGGCACGGATAGGTTGATAAATCTTTTCATATCTCGCTCTTTTCGCCAGGGCACGCAGGGGTTGATACTATGTACTCCAGGACTTTGGACAGTCGTCAGATTTACCTAGCTAGCACTGCCGCTCCAAACCAACCACCTTCCTCAAAAACTCAAAGCAAACGGAACATTTATATTCCCAAGCATCCTTTCCAAAACCACTTCTCAAAACCCTTCCCCATCTTCCCTCGGTCCCCTTTCCAACCACATAAACTCCTCACTACCCATCAAAAGCCCACCGCCCCCCCCCCTTCCAACGCCCGTACCACCAAAAAACCCGCACCACAGCTCAACCTCCCCACCTCCTCCTTCCCCAGCACAAACCCCGCCGCTTCCCAACCCCCCCACCCCCCTCTCTACACAATCCCATCCCCCCCGGGGCGAAAATCCATAATCCACGATATATATATACACAGTAAGAACTAAGCGAAAACCCAATCCCAACCTGAACTTTACAAAAAAAACCCTGGCTGTGGATACGGGGGTTTAGCGGAACGCAGCATCAAGTAGAATACAGAAGTGGTGTTGAATACCCTTGAAAGGAAAGAAAAAAAGACGAGAAGAGATGGGAAATCGCGGGTGGATACGAAATCCCCCTTCCTCTCTCATTCGCACCAAAGTATTGTAGATAATAATAATAATAATAATAAATTCATACACCCTTGTGACATCGGTTAGGCCGACCCATGGGGGACTCTATGCTATTTGTATCGAGTGGACAAAACCCTCTGGGGTAGAAAACCACTCGCAGTCTATACGGCTGCTTCACGCAGCCGAAACAGTGAGTTTTGAGACTATGTACCAAATTTGTTCGCGTTGACCGCACGTTAGAGAACGAGTGTCCTAGCCACTCTAAATTGCTCCAAGAGCTCCGTTTCCATCATCATCTTCGCTACTGCCCTGAGGCCCTTCGTGGTGGCGACGATTATCCGGTAGTCCGAGGAGCCAGCATCTTGTAGCATCCTTGGCTCCATCCGCAGCCGCATCGCGGGCTATCCGTGCCTGGAACGTTTCTAGAGTGCAGATAAGCGTTCAGACCTATGCGTTCGGTTCTGATGTGCGTTGCGAGGGTGCTTTCTGCTTTCTGAAGGCCGTCACGCATCTTTACCGTCTTATTGCTCAGGTGCGACCTTTGTGCTGGGGTTGCGTTGACGTCTGCGACGCGTTCAGTATTGTAGATATATATATACACATAATCTACACCTACATAAGCCACCGCGGCCCCGAAAAAAACCCCCCCCCCCCAAAAAAAAACTGAGATCCCTCATTACACTCCCCAAGAACCCGAAAGCCTTTTCTTTTTTTTCTTTCTTTTTTCTTCTTCTTTTTTTCCACACACAGCTGCAGGAGCTGCGGATGGGGAAAAGGGGGAATACATAGGTACCTGGGAAGTGAGGAGCGGCGGGTTTAGGCGGGTGGGTTGGGAATGAAGTGAGGAGCGGCGGTTTCGGGTGGGTTGGGAATGAGGTGGAGGCTTGGGGTTGGGGTTGGGGTTGGATGGGGGGAGGGGTGGTGGTGATGGTGGTGGTGATGGTGGTGGTGGTGGTGGGGAGGTGGTGGGAGGAGGAGTGGGGGGAGGGAGGAGGGGAGGGGAGGGGAGTGGGGAGGGGAGGAGGGAGTGGTGGTGGTGGTGGTGGTGGTGGTGGTGGTGATGGTGGTGGGGGTGGTGGTGGTGGTGATGGTGATGGTGGTAATGGTGATGTGGTGGGAGGAGGGAGTGGGGGGAGTGGGTTGGTTGGAGGGGAGCTAGGGCGGGCTGGTCTGGGCTGGTCTGACTGGGGAGGGGGAGATGGGAGGGGGATGCGGGATGTTTGGAGGGAGAGGGTAGGTGGGTGGGTGGGTGGAAACAAGGGGGGAGTATGTAGACACGCTACACGCCCTGTTGTAATTGAAAGACCAGCTCGCAACGGCATTGCTCTTTCGCGAGCTGGCGGCTTCGATGCGGTGGATTTTTTCGAAGGGGGGAAGATAGACGGACGGTTTGGATGCCGATTTGGGAAAACTGCCGGATAGGATCGGATCGTAAGATGTACAAATAAATCCAAAACAACATGTGCCCCCCTCCAGCCATGCAAAAAGCGATTCATGCTCGGAAAACGCTGTCACACTTCCATCCTCTCTTCCTTTGTCGGAGCCCCCGATCCCCCGTTCCTCGCCATCACCTCCCCTATCCTCCCCAACACCTCCTCGCTAACCTCTTCCTCCCTCCTCTTCCCCCTCTCCCGGCGCTCCTTGACATGCAACTCCCGCAACGGCGTCATCATCCCGCCCATGCCAAAGCTCCTCCTCTCCTCCCTGCGCGCTTCCCGCGCGTCCTCTCGCTCATACATCGCGACATAGCTCTCCTCGTGCCGGGAGCGGAAAGCGCCGTACTTGTTCCTCAGCTCGTCGATGACGGTGCCGGGCATCGGCGCGCGTAGCAGCGTGGGGATCCAGGTTTCCTCCTCGGCGTCGATGCGCAGGGTGTCGATGTCGAAGTCCTCATATACGGGTTTTTCCTTTCTGGGCCAGGGGATGCGGACAGGGGGGTCGAGGTTGGCGATGTAGCGGCCGGGGCGGCCGGGGAGGCGTTTTAGAGAGGGGATCAGGGTGTCGATGGGGGTGGCGGTGGGATCGTCGCTGGGGGGAAGAGGGTAGATGAGGCGGACGGCGGAGAGGGGGATGAGGGCGGGGACAGTGTGGAAGGGGCGTTTTTGGGTGTCTTCTGAGACGGCGGCGCCCGGGGTTTGGACGTCGGCCTTTTATTTTGGTTGGAGTTAGTTTGGTCATTATCGTCCAACGACAAGCCGTGACTCGGAGGCTGGCTGTCGGAAGAACATGTATGGGAGGGACGAGACAAACCAGATTCACCCCCTCAACTGCACACTGCCCCTGATTCGCCCTCACCTCCCTCACCACCCCCACCTTTCCCCAATCCCTCACCCCCTTCCCAACGACCACTACCCGATCCCCCTCCTTAATCCCCGTCCACGCCTCCGGCCTGCCCCCCTTCTCCACCGCAATCCCCTTGATCCCCGGCCCCCGCACCATCCTTGCTTCCACTGTCCCATACGTATCTCTCTTGCTCCCAACATCCCTCCTCGGCGCCAGGGGGCCCAGTAAATGGTCTTCGCGCCGTGCTACCTGCGCGGCCTTGACGTCTCGCAGCACGACGCGATTGAAGTTTGTGTATTGGTATTGACGGATTTTGCGGCTTTCGGTGCGGATTTTGGTGGCATCATTCTTGGTGCGACGCGAGGCTTGGGCTTTGGCTTGGGCGGTTCGGCGGAGGAGTTTTTGCATGACCCTGGGACGAGGGGGGGATGGCTCGTCGTCGTGGGTGAAGGAACGCGGAGCTTGAGGTTAGGTCGATGGACTCGATTGGTTGATAAGAAATTGTTAGCCTTGTAAGGCGCGCCAAGGCCTAGGAACGAAGTGGTACTGGAAGGACTGCCGCCTCTATTTTACCTCGAACTTGGAACTTTGGGTAGATACTGCGCAAGAACGTAGAGCTATGGGGTCAAAATGTGAGATGGCTGTGGCTAAAATCAAGCACACCTCATATAATAGCAATAGTCAATATTTTGAAATGCTGCTATCTAGCGACATCCTCATAGCCAGCTTTCTCTACCTTCTCTATCCCACTCCATCCATTCTTTTAAAAGTCATTCACCTCGCCTCACCCCCTCAACACCACCCAGGGATACCGCGGCTTCGAGCCTATATACAACATCTCTCCATGCCATAGCATGTGCACCCTTTCGCGCCAATCCCAGAATGAATTGGACTTTGCCTTTGGGGTATCGTGTAAAATATCCGAGTAACACACTCCCCACCTAATTAGCCACTTAAGATTCAAAACGAACCTGGCCTCTTGTTCCACCTTCTCGAAGAGAGTCTGGATCTCGGGTATCGTCGTGTATCAAGTCTGGCTTCTTGGATAACGCCGGTAATAGCAAGCTAGTAATTCGTAGGACTCAAGGAAAGAAATTATAAAGAACGTGATTAAGATGCCGTGGTGGATCTCGTGATTGGTCAGAAGGAGCGTCGTGAGACTTCGGAAATGTATGGATCTTAGGTATCGTTGATCGTGGAAGTCGTTAATATGTGTGTTTGTACAGGTAACAAATTTACAGCGTAAGGGGTTATTAGCGGCAGTCACAGCGAGGAACCTCTCTCCTTAATAGCTCGGCCAAAAATGTTGAAGAATTTGAGGAAGCCCGTCCTTTTAAGAGGCCGCGGCTGCGGCACTTGAGCGACCTGTTCCATAGGACCTACAATGTCCTCGTCTCCAAGCTTCGGAAATTTACCTTCGCTTTTTGGCCCATTGAGTGCAGGCAACTTCATCGGAGGCGCAGGCTCTGCAACGGGACTTTGACTCATGGAGAGTGCGGTCTCAAAGCCATTGTCTGTCGTTCGTGAGTTGCAGAGGTCGGTATTGCATTTCCAGCAGGCATCAATCTCTGCCCACTTTTCCTCGGTCAGCTTGTACGTCTTGGAGGTCGCGCCCCAGTTTTCGCCAGTACGCATGAGGTGCTTCATGAAGTTGCAGCGAGCGAGGTCCCAGTCTGATCGTAACTTTTTGCAGGCGGCTAGATCGAAGTGCTCGGGCACATAAGGCTCGGGGTTGATGATAAAGTTGGCATGCCCAAGTTTAACGGCCCAGTGGTCGTTGGGATCAGCGTTAAGCCCTGAAGGGTGCTCTGCGGAAGGCGTACTCAAGCCGCGCTGGCGGTGGAAAGAGGCCATGGACGGTTTCGCCGACAGGGGAGGGGAAGGTAGGCCCACGACCTGCGGACCCATGATTGGCGTGTGGACAGAGTAGGTCGGTTCTGGGTCCGCGACGGTGGGTGACTGAAGAGGCGACTGGTATGGTATCTCTTTGAGGTGTGGCGGAAACTCGGTCATGATGGGTGGAAGAAGGGGAGTCGTTGCGGTTTGTCCTTCGGCGTCAAACTCCTCAGTAGAGGAGTTCGCCCTCTGGATGTCTATTGGTAGCGTAGGCGAATCTTCGGGGTTGTCCCCGGACACGCTTCTGGCCGGGGTAGGGGGAAGCTGGGGATCCTGGGATTCGGGGACCTCCACAACCGAGCCAGCGCGCGAAGGCGCACGGGTCGAATTTGCGCGGGAATGCCTGGGTTGTTCGAGACTGTCGGCAATGGAGATGGTCTTTCCAGTTTGCCTGTGTCGCCATTTACGGGAGAACGAAGGCAGTTTGGTGCCAAATCGCGAGCCCAAGGTATTCAAGGTCAATTCACCACGGCGCCTCTTGGCAGAGTGGGTTGAAGCGAAATCCGTGTCTGGCTGAACGTCGTCTGCCAGGTCGTATTCAGTAGGATATGGTAGGGTCTCCGCTTTGGCAGGTTTGCGCTCGACATCCAATCCCTCAACAGAGAAGTCATCTGCCAGTCCGAGTCAGCGACGTAGTTACCATTGTGTAAGTCTCATTGTAAAATCACGCGTATAGAACTTACATATACCGTTCGGACCATCATTCAGGTCATACATCGCCTCGTGTTCCTCTTCCCTCTCGTGGGGTTCCTCTTTCACCTCGGTCAGCGGTCTCTTGGGAGTACCGAAGCCATCCATCGACTCGCGGATCAGTGGCGAAGGGCTAGAGGCGAGCGATGAGTTCGAGCTTGGAAAACGAGAGTGGCCCCGAGCAGAGAAGGTCGGGGAACTCGGTGAGGGTTGGTCAGACGATGTCGACGACTGCGAGTTCCGCAGCGCGTGTCCCATGGCCGGCGAATGTGGAGAGTCCAAGGTCAGTTCCTCCCGTTGCTTCTTCGCAGCCTCTACCAGCTTCGGTAACTGCAAATCGATCAATCCGCGCGGCATTGTGGAGATGGCAAGAGCGACCTGGGTTGTACAAGTCTAAAGACGCGCAATCATGGCTGCAATTGTTGACAGCGGAGTCGGAATGAAAAGCGTTCCAAATGGAGGGAAAGTCGAATGGTCGCAGTCCAAGTACGGTTCGCTACGTGGCTAATGGTCACGCCAATGGTGTCGCAAACCACCGGACAGACAGAAACTTGATTCTGCAGGCAGAGAACAATGGTGTGTGTATCGAAGAGTCGCTGGCATTGTGGTTAGCTGTGTTGTGGTGAGGTGCACCGACCATTTCTGGCCAAAAGCACATGGCAGATCTACCAGGTAGTACCTGCGCGCCTGTGGTGCCAGGTTTGTGGAACGGGGGAGAAACACATACCGAATACAGTACACCTATGGATCTAGAAGCAGCAGAGTCGAGTGACACGCGTCTTGAAACGGATATTCCCAATTGGGCATTAATGTTTTTAGTTGTTCAAGAAGACTTGTGGTTGTTATGCGTTAATAACGTGGTTGGGCCAGATGGGTTTGCTTTTTTGTCTTTTTCTTTCAGAAATGAAAATCCTTTTTTCCTCGGTGGAATAATGATTAGAATTATTTATTGATTTGGTTCCTTCTTTCCCATTTCCCATCTCCCGTTTGTCGGGCGGATGTGCCTGGTTTTCAATCTTCGGGCCGTTGCAGTGGCTACGTAGAGCGCCCTTGCCATTGGCCGCGCCCTTTCTCCAGCACCAATCCTTGCGATGCCTCTAACGGGGAACAAGGGAAGAGATCGATTCAGGGCTACGCTTGAGGTACTTTATTACTGAAGACTAGTACAGTATTCCGTACTACTCCGTACATACCTTACCTACCTTACATAGCAGTTTTCACCCTTGGACCTTTCGTTTTCTCCCATCCCCCATGAGCAGCCGGCTTTTCTTTCCCTCTCCGCCCCTCCCATGCTGCTTCTAGCCTCCAGCATCTCTACGTAGTACTTTAGGTACGACGTACAGGGCATTTACCTCATCGCCAAGCGGATGTTTCCATCCTTGCGGAGCACTCCGGAGATACTTTAGCACCCTACGTCCACTCAACCGTTGGGATATTATTCTTCTTCTCAGAGCACTACTAGCAGACTACTAGTAGGAGCCTGGTAAGCAATGACCTTGCAGCGATTCGTCAAGACACCTGAAAGCGTTCGCTGATACGGCAGGTGAGCCCTCCGCTTCAGAATATTGTTGAATCGTCACAGCATCAGCTTTGTGCAAAGCCCGTGAATTGACGAGGAACGAGGTGGAACAATAATCCAATAATCCAATGGATTCTTGACCGAAAGATTGCGCGACTTTTGCGACTTTGGCCCGTATGCGCATCTATGGATTGCGGTACAGCAGCCTCGCATGCTGACCGATCCTTTTTTCTTTGATGGGATATTCAACGTTGATTAATTCGTTTGCACAGTACCGCCTTTGACAGCTGCATGGCGCATGTCACTTTTCTTGCTGCATGTCAGTACCGCATCAGGTGACTGGTCCCTCCCAGGGATTTCACAGTACGAGGGAACCCGAGTGAGGGTGGGTGGGACTGATGCTGCCGGTAGAAGTTAGTGAGGTGCGTGAAGTGACTCCAGTGAGGATGATGCGGGTCCCACACCGAGGAGACGAGGGTGGATCTGTACGCCAGCCGGGACTCTGGGCTTTCCAACAGCCGATGCAGGGTTGAAGTGGTGGGGCCGGTGGATTGGTTGGTCCTTGTGGAGCCGACCGCGTTTTTCAGCTTTTCTTGGCCAATCATAATGTGTTCTCAGCCCCCTCTTTTCCATGACAAAATGGGCCATTGACGTTGCTGCTGCAGCCTTGCAGCTTGGACCAAGATCTCTCGTCCTCCTTCATTGCCCTTTGTAGATGTCTGGCTCGCTTGAAAATGAGGGGTGCAGAAGATGTCCTACTGTTGCGATGCGCTGAAAAGCAGTAACGCATTAGTAAGAATCATACTTGTTTTACTAAGATAGAAATCAATACCAATAATGATCCTGAGGAAGGGAAAAAAGATATCCTACGTAAGCACTGTAAGGTAGCCCGAGGAGTGGAGCAGCCAAAGGATTACTACGGAAGCGTCGGAGCAAACGGAAGCCCCCTCAAGCTACCTTAGTACGAATGAGGATTAGTTAATTTCTTACGTAAGCCGAGCATGGCGGAGGCTCTCATAGGTTTTAAAGAATACCTTAGGATTAATCCTATTGGCCTCATTATTACGGAGTATTTGCTTCAACATTTTCCCGTTCCTTTTTCTAGACCGGCATGGATAGCCGGACATGAACTCCATAGCGTAGCCAATTCGTTAGAAGCATGGCACCCCAAAGTAGGAGCAACTCATGGCTCGGAGATTAAATCAGTATGCATGTGCAATGTATGTAGACCATGTTATCATCTATTAACAGAACAGAGAAAGAGTAGCAAATGGAGTGGAAAAATGGGTGACGCCAGGACGGGATCTGCCAGTTGCCGTGCTTGCATCGAAATCTCTCCGATTTCCCTATCCCTGGGGTTTTAGCATCCTTCGTGAAGTGATGATGTTTGCAGAGAAACATCTCAACAACCCCAGGCCCCCAAGGGCCAAAGCTCTTTCACATTGATTGCTCCTGCTTGGCGGAAATTAAAACGGTATTCCCCCATATTGGCCGTTGCCCCAGAAAGCCTGGTTGTTGTTGTTGGGGAGCAGTACAGTAGTGATTCTGCAGTCTGCAGTTGAACCAGGCGACCCTGCTGGACCGTGCAGAAAGTCCAATGCAGTGAGAGGAGAAGCACTTGGGCAGAAAAACCGCGATGGATGAGAAAAAACCTGGCCCTTGGGCGATGGCACCGAGCATCGAAGTCATTGACGAATCGTCAGCCCAGCTCTACCTTACTCGATCTGAGTAGCAGGACTGGCATCACCCCGGGAGGCAAACGTCGGTAATCAATCATACCTCAAGTCTTGTTGAGGTCGATGAGGTCGACGACTTCGAACTTGCTGTTGTCAATTAGATTGTCGTACATGTCTAGCAATTTAACCCGTCAAAACGACCTTTCCTCACGTGAAATTAGTGAAGAGACTAACCATTCATTCCAAGATGTTGACGGTGGGACTTGTTAATTTTATGCAATAGTCCTGTTAGTGGTTTGGACAGACCTTGGACAGTCCTAACAGCCTGTAGCCGGGCTTTCTGTGAGGAGTAGAGATTGATTGTCGTCATTGTCTGGTATGGATTAGTCGGATGCTGCAGTAAGTCACACCTTCTGTTCCGGTGGACGACAGGAGATGTAAATCTTTAGTATCAGGAGATGTAAATCTTTAATATGTTGTGTCATGTACCTCATCGACTGTTTCGGCAATTCCTCCCCCTCAAACCTCAAGTACAACCCACTACTATCCCCTTCCGTTCATCTGATCCCCAACCTATCTTTAGTACGTGCCTCAACCGTCCACTTGCTGTCTTGCGGCGTCTTGTGACTTACTGTGTCATTACTCTAAATCCAACGAAGTCTTCTGTGCTGCCGTTTCTCGAGAGGAGAAAGAGAGAGAGAGAGAGAGAGAGAGGGAGAGAGAGCAATATGAGGGTTTAATTCGACGGTTCAGTACCTCAAGTCGGCAGTCACGTTCTTTGCTGTCCTTTCCTTGCACCGTTCCTTCTTCCCTCTTCTTCCTCAATTTCCACCTTTGTTACTGTTTCCCTTGGTTTCTTCGCCCTCACTCGTAAAAGTAGTGCCTAACACAACAGACAAGATGAAGGAAAAGGTGTGGTTACTCGAAATAGATGAATAAGACTCTCACTAATTTTTAATATACTGTATTGCAGTCACGATCTCTATAGTAATCGACCACTGCAACCCGAAAACCCCTCCCAGCACTGGTGAGCAGCATCAAAACAACGACCACGCCAACGTGACCATGCTTAAATCCAATACCTACTCCACAACCTCTGCTGCTCCTCATCCCCCCGAAACTATTTCCATCTACCCATTAGCCCTGGCACCAAAAAAATGTAGACGCGGGGGGTTACTACCTGGAATTCGACCCGTATAACATCCTGAAACCCCTCCTGAACCTTCGGCTCCTTGAATCTGGACGCAAAGCTCGCAAACGCAGAATGCGGAAGTATAGCCCTCTTCTCGGGATTGAAGACGCTGTCCGATAGTGCTCTAACGGTGTCGTTGTGCTCGCAGAGCTTCGCTGGAGCGGTCATGTGCACGCATCGGATGGGCACTTTGGACCTTTGGGCGAGGTCGATCCATACGGCGCGAGTTTCTGGGTCGGCGTTGGTGTTGTCTGGAACGTTGTGTAAGGGTAGTTTGCGCTGGAGAGCCCTAAAACTTACCGACAGCTACTGATTTGTTCTCTAATAAGAATGCTGAAGCCATTTTGAGGCATTTGTCGCGCTATGAAAAACCGACATTAGCTAGGGTTATTGACTATTTACTTGCGAGAAGTAGAGGCTTTTGTGGAGGGCATTTACAGTTTTCAGGAGATCTTGATTGACCCGCTCGTAGCCGAGTGGTCTCAAGCTTTGCCAGTAAAATGTTGACTTTCCAGAGGCCGGACTGCCGCAGAAGAGGACAATGTCTCGAGGATTCTTCTTCTCTATGATGGTGGGAGCTGAACCAGTCTTAGTATATTCTTTATTGAACTTGTTAGACTTACTCGTATCTGTAGACGTGCTAGATACTGGATGAAGGTATGTGCTTGGATCAAAGTCCCTTGTGTAAGATTGTGGTGCTTCATCGTGGAAGTACTCTTCAGGTGTATGAAAAGTTATGCCCACATTTGTTGCAAAGTCCCTGGCTCTTTCGTCAGCTCGTACAATTTGACCACAGACCTTTCATGATATCACCTGTCCGAGCAAGAATGGTCAGCTTTGCCCGAGGTCCTTGCTGGACGGCCACCGGCATCACCAATGAAGAAAGACTCCTCCAAGTCGGGGCCCTCGTGGTCATCTAGATCGAAATCTTCAAGCACTTCATTCCACATTCCAATTCGTGGCTTGCGATACTGATCTCGACCAGTAGCGGCGAATAGCGCAATAGGGAAATCAAGCTGGTTGAATACGGAACTAACTTTTGCCTTGAAAAGTGAGAGGCTCCGTTTGTCGCTCTTGATAGTCTTTGGATCGGTTTGAAGGCCTAGGCTGCCTTGATTCGTAAGAATAACGATAGTATAGCTATGTTGCCACCTTCGTCAGCCATCCTTGGATAGAGAAGTGAGCGGTGAGCGGTCCCAATCACGCACTTGTCTGCATGTAGCTTTTTCAGAACAATTGGGACCCTCGGGTGCCACCATCGCCAGTCTGAAGCGTCTTTCGAGAAAATGTTGCCGGAAATTGTCTGTATGAGCGTTGAATCCTGAATCCAAGAAGTCAGTATTAAATCAACTCCATTTCTACATGACCCTTAGGATGCACGGGAGGGCTTACTAGATCGAAAGCTGCAACTTTTCTTCTCGTCAAAGGTGGTTCGGCTGCCTTGTCAACAGGGTGGGGGCAATATTTTCCAACGAGCAATGTGCTATTTACTATACGCCAGCTAATTGCCTCGGGCTCCTTTTTAGACAAAGGGGCGAAGAAGTTCGCTACGGCTTTTTCTATCACAGATGCTCAGCAAGATGATCAGAGGCTGTCTGGGCTTATAACCCCGTACTTGTCGTGGTAGATTCAAATTTCCGCTTTACTGGGGGGGGAGACAACGATCCGTCTCGTAAGCTTGTACTCCGCTTCATGTCCTTTGATGTAGCCATTATGCAATTTTCTAATGTAAATATGGCAATAGGAAAGCGTGGTTATATAACAAGAAAATATGGGGAAGGTGCTGCAGCATGTTCATGTAGTACTTTAGTGGGGATATGTGGTTTCAGCGCACAGTAGAGCGTGAAGAACAATTGAAACAGCTTCTTCGTTCGTGAAGCGTAACATGCACTCACTCATCCATCATCTTCACGGAGGTAAGATACCTAAGGTACCTTAGGTACCTACCTTACCCGACCCGCAGAGCGCTTTCACTTTTCCACGTAACTTGAATATCTCAAACGAAACGACACGACACGACTCGATAATCACAAGTAATTTGAATGATGAGTGACCTGCAGATTCACTCATAATGGTCTTAATCTTGCCAAACTTGAATGTAATCTTATCCGCCTCGACACCGGCAGCCTACAAAATCTAAATAGCACAACCTTTGGGGTATCCTGAGCGAATAGATACCTTAGTAACGCCTTCATTGACCGTAATGCGGGTCGACCCGCTGTTCTCGACCACACAACTTGAAAAGATACAGTAGCTCTCACAGACGCTGGCTTTTGGTATGATAGGTACAAAGGTAATATAAACACCAAGGCAAACAAGGCCTCGTGAGAAATGAACAATGCATGGGCGCTGCCAACCCCGGAATCCTCAAAGACCTTTCATCTTGCGCCTGCCGTCCCACGTATGCCGAAGACATTGTCGGAAGGAGAGACGTAGAACGGTAGGTTTCGTAAAGAGCGAACGACAATCAGAATTCAAATGGGGGTGGTCGCCCTTGGCGTTGACGCTTTCGAATGGGCCCATCCAAATCCGAAGCGCTCAAATTTGTCTTTAGAGTTTGAAGTTTGTGATGCTACAGGAGATGGTTTGTTTTGCATCTGCTCCCGTGGTTCAAGCAGTAAAGAGCGTCTGTAGTAGCTCTGTACATTACTCTCATCTGATGAGCGGACACGGACCAATTGGTCCTGCATCCAGGTCTGGAGCTCAGGGACCTCCACGAATCGATAGGGAACCTGAAATCGTTGTAGCTCACTGATGATTTTGGCCGTTTTCATGTGCTTGTCAAAGTTGATGACGGCAACACTGTCTTCGGATCCATCGCTGTGAAGCTGGCGTGTTGTTTGGTTCCCAACGTCGACGAACGTAAGATCGGTAAGATAAGTACCTACAAATGGTAGACAGGGAGGAGTGTGATTCTGTAGGCGCTGTCGGAGAATGGCGTAGTTCCGTGAGACGTCAACAACCTCCTTGAGGTGTTCCAAGGTCGCCTTAGTCTTGGAAGAGACCAGCTCCCACGTACGCTTTAGGCGAAGAATGGTAGATGAGTTGAGTGAGCAGATGATAGCCATCAAGGAGTCATAGTTGGCTAACTCGAGACACTTTGACGCAATCCTCACCCATCGCTTGATCAATCTCGCTCGCTGCTTAGTATCATCAAGCCGGAGTATGCAGTCGGCGACTAGATTTGCGAGATCTGTTGAGAGCCTTGACATGGCTCGAACATTCACAGCCCTCGAGCCCGAGTTTTTCATCCATTCCGTCGCAAGTAGCTCCTCTGGCAGTATTGAGCAGAATATCCGAGATTCCTTAATAGTAAACTGGCGTGCAAGTTCAAGCGGATCGAAGTCAAGGATGCTGATGTTGCTGCCACCGTGCTTCCAATTCCTCAGCGCTGCAAGCTGGCTTTTGGATATGATTGGCGCTGGTAGTGGAACGTCAGGTGCTACGTATGTCGCAATCGAAGTATTCGTTTTCCCAATGGAGGAAATCAGGCGAGGAACAAGGGGTGAATCGACAGCACGGACCTTTTCCACCAAGCTTGCAAGTCTTTTGCCGGCAGTGGGAAGTACTAGCTGCAGCTGCCTCGCCGCAAAAGGGAGGATCAGCTCAAGTGCAGGAGTATCGCAGTCGGGTCGCCAATGTGACTCCAGCCATCCTTTGAAGACGTTAGAGACTCTGAGGCGGACCGGGCCAGCAATACGGGGATTGTTGCCAACGTAGTTGAACCTATCAATCAGCGCCTGCGCAAATTCTCGTGGTGTCGCGAACAAGCGAAAAGTCAGGTAGTAAGTCGAGACGAATGTAGCGTCCGGCGTTGAATCGTAGGTCGTAAGACGCTCAATAAGAGCTGGCAGCGTTCCGCCACTGATCTGCCCATCCTTATTGTACACGAGCTGGTGAGCAAAAGTCTTCTCCAGCACTTTAGCCTCGACCTCTGCGCATTCCTCGCTAAGCATAGACTGACTGGCAGAAAAGCTGTCGCAAAGTATAGACATCCCAAGACTATGGGCAAACGCTACGTCCGGCGAGGTAGCTCGCGTAGACGTCTGGGACACGATACTAGCCTCCGAGTCACGCATACTGCCAATATAGGTGCTACTGCCGCCAGCACTCGACATATCAAAGCTGTCAGTAGGTGAATGCTCGGTAGGACTGGTCTGCACTTCAACGCAGCTGATGAACGACGATCGCGATAGGCATTCGTCCCGAGATAGCAAAGGTCCTGCCAGGTGTGGTAACGGAGGTAGCAACGATTGCAGTGATGTAGGCCGTGAAGTACCTGTCTCGTCTTCAGCGACAGCTTCCACAGACGTGACGGGCCTAGCAAAATTGTCTGGTGTTTCCGCAGTTATAGGATGGTCCTCGCTTGATATCTCAATAGGTGGAGGCGGGAATCTGCTTGGTTGTTCGGGTACGTCATATGATTCTTCCTCATGACGTGTATGCTCTTCGTCTTTGGTCTTGCTGAGGGTTGCATCAGAAAGTGGGAAGTCATCAATCCCCTCGAGTCCTCGAGGCGATATGCAAAGCCCAAGAGGCTCAAATGCAAAATTTCCGATCTTTTCCAGTACAAACCGGGATTCAGCAACGCATTCGCCAGCAGCCCGCACGCACGCGGTTGCAGCACTGACCAATGCTTCACCCTCGCCAGGTATGAATCCATCATCTTCGTCAGAGCCGGCAGGGCGAAATACCTCGCGAGCAGCTTCCACCAAGTCGGTAATTTTGTTGTACATGTTGTCTCGTGCTTCTCCCAGCAGCTCGGAGCGATGCATATCACGGTCCCATATCTCTTCAACCGTAGTCAATAAGTTCCGGCACGACCTGACAGACTGCTGAGTATTGAGAAGTAGTTCAGAGGACGAACGCGACTGCAAGTGGAGGCCTATGAAGCATCCTAAAAGGCCTAAGAAGGTATCATGGCAACTGTTGAGTTTTGCAGATACGAGATGCGCGTCGGAGAACCCTATCGAATTTATGCTGCAGGAAACACGGTGAGAAATTGACTCTCTTTTACTTTGCATAGAGATTGGTCGATATAAGTTCGATGTAGTAGGTCTCATATATGTTTGTGATGAACGGCTGTAGCGCGGGCGGACAATTGTTTGTTTGGGGCCGGCATCCCTTGCATCTTCGCTGTTTGCCGCCATTTGACGCGTCACATTCGAAGAGCTTTCGACCATTTCACGCACATCGTCCTTGTCCGCATCTTTAAAGTCAGTAATGTCTGCAGGTGGCGTAGGTGGGACCTGAGTATCATCTTGAGCATTGTGTATTGCATAAGAGTATAGCTCTGTACTTTGTACGAGACCAACATCTTCCTCCCATATGTCTAGGAACTTAACCCCTCGGGTTACTACTTTGAATGCCTTGAGAATTAGCTCATCCAAATCTATATCGAAGGAATGGTTTGCACTGATTCCTTTTGCGACAATCTCAAGACCTTTCGCTGTCTTGACCAAAGATGAGAGATCTGATAGAAGGGCTTTGCGGTTGCGTCGGAGACCGTTGTGCGATTGAACGGTCGGCGATTCGCGGTTGAGACAGTCAGTTTTCTCCTTTATGTTGAATCAGCCATATGAACATTGGATTTCAGTATCGTGCAATCGGACTTACCAATAGACATCGCACACCTGCGACGAGACCTCGGGCATAGTTTTGGTTGGCAAGAGCTTCTAAACTACCATCACAACTACCTCTTACCAAGTCCCAAAGGTTGGTCAAGGCCTTTAAGAGATTGCGAATGGGTTCAACATCGTAAACCTCGCAATAATTCGTGGGTAGCCACCCACGTGCTCCCGATATCAACAAGGTTCCATCAGCCCATCCGTTGGTGTGTATCGAATGCACGAGTATCACGTCACCTTGATCGAGTGGCAATGTGACAGTTGAAGAACTGTCATCCCAGGATGGATGAAAAGGGTAAAAGGCACGTAGATAAGTGTGAAATCCCACATGATATGTGTCTGGCTTTGAGGTAAGGATTTCTGTAGAACCACGCGGCGTTAAGGGTGGCGTAATCTGTCCGCTTGCCTGTGGTGACAGTGTCGTTTGGTATGTTGTCATGGTGGCCTGAGAGCTGTCGGAAGTGCTCCTCGGCGTCCGCGAGCTATCTTTTGTGATCTGTAGCGGCGCGACGTATATTCTTTCGCCAAGAGGTTGTTCCATTGCTCTCGAAAATACTACGGCTCCAATGGTGTGTACACATAAGGCCAACGAGTTCTATCTTGGTTTACTTGCCGAATTGTGCGTGCAGTGTATAAGCATGAAATAAGGGGCTCCGAAGGGCGATCCTAGACGTCGACTTCCGTACTCTCTATGCTCTACCATCAAGCCAGGTAGCGTGTCTGTTGTTGTGTTGGGCGAACCTGGACGAGGATCAGCGTACTTGAACTTAAGCTTCTTGTTTGTATGTGGGGGAAGGGAATGGAAACAAAAGTTGGGAATGCTGGAGAAGTGACTGCATACCCGAACATGTTCATAGCAACATTCCGCTGTTCTTAGGCCTCGAAGGTTCTTGCGCAAACCCGCATAAACTGGTGCAGTAAGGTCGATTCCAGCCGGGCAACTATCTGAGACTCCGTGTTTGTCCTGGACTCGGATAAAAAGGAAAGAGAGCTGTTTCGTTCCACGGGATCTAACAAAAGCCGCGTTTCGGAGCAAGGTGTGAAGGTCGAAAGCGACAGTATCTATGCAAGGAACGCGCCTGCAGTGAAGGAGAGGAACGAACGTCGAACTTCGAAGCGTAGAGCAATAACTTCAACAGCGTAGTGAGAAAGGAAAACCAGTACGGAGTATGACGTGAGGCACAGATATCTAAGTGACTGGGTGATGACTATGGGGATTAGTGATAGCCGGTGACTACCGTTTAATGTATCTAGGTTATCAGGGGTTTTTGGCGAAGGGGGAATCGGAGAACCGTCGACAGTAATAGCCTAAAAGTATGGGTCAGTCAGATACCCTCCAAGAAACACTATGATTTAGATCCCGCACGATCAATGTTGTTTTCGGTAAATAATGAATTTGAGGTGGTGCTACAAGTTTGGATTTCTTCCTGCTGGTGGGACGTTTATGAAGGTTTTGAAGATCTAAATCAATACGGAGTTTCTACAACAGCTTCCCCGTTGCAGACATCCACAAAGCCAATCGACAGTGCAGCATGAAGCATATTGGGCATGGACGATAGGTAGGAACCATTGAGGAGGAAGAGAAAAGGCAATATAACAGGGCGACCATGCCCGCAGCAGTTGGGAGTCTCGAAGTCTGATGAAGGTTTGCATATCATACCCTGTTGCATAGTTAGTACTCTACCTACTACATAGGGTCCAGACTGGTTCAATCTCCTGGAGCCCAGCGTGCCCAGCTAGGTAAAGTACGGAGGTACTGTGCTTCAGCATCCATGGTTAGCTCAAAGGGTTAATTTAACCGCGGGATTACTAGGGACTGTTAGGACTTACAGTTCTTGATGCGGACCGGCCAAGAGGTAGGCTGCATCGAAGCCACGAGCCAAAAATGCATTCAGAGCGCATGTTCATGCAGAGACGTTGTTGGCACCGTCGTACTGCTGGTTGACCGTGATGCTAGATGATCTGTCACCGATTTGATTGAAGAAATAAATTGCGAGACGCTTGAAGAGTACGAAGTAGTCTACTTCTCATAAGACTACCGATGTTACAGTGCAAAGCGACCATTAGTCGCAAATCACAACAATCTGGGGATCTGACGTTTCGGCGGAGCAATGGTTGACCTGAATTGCGACCCTGGCATCACCCATTGAGTTCGGACTAGGGTGTCAGCAAAGCTGTCACTCTCGTTTCTTTCGCAGCATCAACTGCATAGAGACATTTCTTATGCAGATTCCGTCACCTCAGGCCGCCATAGAAAACCATGCGCGGAACGTCAGCGCCTCCGCTCGACTCTTAATTCCAATCGAACGGAACCCTCTACCACGAATGAACAAGATGGATTTCGATGGTCGCAACTAGTATGGATCACTGGTCAGTGATATGCACCATGAAGTCACTGAGAGGAAATGGCAGGAAGAAGAGATGCTACTCTTTAGCTCTGGCAATCATGAACGGCTAGCACGCACCCCTTTTCGTGATCTACAGGAAGTCCTGGGAGGTTAGAGTTCGGGAGCCCCAGGTCAGCGGCCCGATTGCTGTGGGATTGGCCAAAAACTCGGAGAAATTTAACGAATTAACAAGGCATCCTATGCGCGGATTCGTAAGGAAGCCATACGAATCACAAGCTAGGCATTTACAAGATGTTGGTGATTAGGCTTGCATCTGCCGTAGACGGACCGGCCGAGGGGACCGGAGTCAAGGATTGCATAGGTTCGACAAACCATCAGTTGGGCCTGTCCAGAGGTCACCTGCACGGTCTGCAGTGTTCGAGATATATGGAGCAAAGCCTAATCCTCATTTCAACAGCTTCTTCCCAATCCCAAAACCGTTCTAGACACTTGAGAGCATTGCAGAAGCTAAGGTCCAGGGTTGGCCCGTTTTCTTTTTCATTTTCATTTTCGAAAAGCCGTTCAATGTGAGGAACGCTACAAGCGGCTAAAAGTGCTAAGGGTGCATTGGTGGCTTGTTCTAAACTGCTTTTACCCCACGAGTACCCCAATCTGGAAATAAGATTGGCAACCTAACCCTGAGATGGGATCTTAGGTAAGCTAGAGCTGGCCTACTTGGTAAGGCAGAAAATCTAGGATCCTGGCTTGCAGATCTATCACATACTGCCTCCACACCATACCTAGTACACCGAAACCCAAATGTGCCATAAACACTATCACTGGATCTTGTCGTTAATAGAGCGGGACTGCTGCTTCCATAAATCCTCAGAGCACGCCTATTGCGTCATGCAAGGATGTATGGTTAAGCAGCACCTCCTCCAGTGATCAGCCCGCTGATCCAACATCGACTGTTCTCTCCCGTCTGGCCTTCCTCCAGATGTTTCCCACGGCTGTCCCTCACAACACATCAATCACTGCATCGACCGTCTTAAAATTCAATGTGCGAACAGAATGCTGAGCTTTTCCAGTGGGAGAAGTTTCTACCGTATTGCTAGACTCTGTCTATCTCATCAACCAGAGCTCTGTTTATAACTATCGGATGATCTATGCTTTTACTCTCCAGACTTAGGGGCTTCGGCAAGGTACCCGTTAGTTGTTTCCGAACTCAACGATACACGCTAGGTATCTCCACACTAGGCTCATCCAGAGTCTGCTGAAGGCTGCAAGATGGATCCAAGGCTTGCATTGTTGCGATCCTTGACGATGACCCAGCTCACTTGCCACTCCTACTTATAACAGTAGACTCACTTTCCCAGTCCTAACCAGGGAGTACTAAATAAGAAAGCAGTCCGAGAATTAGCGCTCCAGCAGTCTGGCTAGCGTATCAGGCAGATTTTTAACGCGCAATTAAGCTTTCGCACAGTGGCCTTCGGTCTTCTCAGTTCCTAAGCTTAAAGCAGCTGTCTATTGATGTATTTGACCTTATGGAAGTTTCTAAGTTCTTACCTCTAGTTTCTTGACCACTTGTCTTTATTTTGCCAGGATCTTTTTGATCAGTCTCGCTTGAGCACCCATCCGTCATGTAGACAATACTTCTATACTTTGCAAGATTCTTCTCACTAGGCAAACCACATTCAAATATAGATTTTCACCATATCCTGACCTCCACTATCACAGCTCAGAGGCCTTTCCGCATAGTCAGTCTTCTCACGTCTACGTTTCTTGTTAAATCCAGATCGAACCGTTACTTTCGCTTTGAGTTTGAGAGAGTGGACGCTACCAATATAATCCAAAGAAGATTTTCTACTTATTACTGATGAACTGGTCTTCCATAGCGAAACGAGTCCTTTCAACCGTCTTTAGCGAGAAAATGCGATTCGTTCCTAGATGATACATTTCTAGTAGTGTCCTCCAATATTATAGGTAGGTATATGCTTCATGTATAGCCCACACCGGTCTGGGCGTGACAGCTTTATATTGTAAGCCCATGGCTAACATATCCAGCATGTTTTATAATCAACAGAAGTCTTTGACGAATTTCGAAGGTATCAGATTTATCATATGATATATAATGACTCAGCTGACGATATTTCTTGATACCATCATCGAACAAGCACCCCTCTGAACTCCCCTCTCCCTACTCTACTCAACCCTTCCCACTGCACAAGCACCCTCTCACAAGCCCCAACCGCCATCAAGATCTTCCCACTCAGACTCAGCCCCTTCACCCTTGCCCAGCTTTCCACGTAGATAATTCGCATTCTCCCGCTCGTGCCCGAAACTGAAAAAAATCGGAGCAACAGAGAGGCAAAGATGAGAATGGTGGCGGTTGCGGGGCCATTGGTTAAGATAAGATCGGGATAGGTGTAAGCGGTTGAGGGCGAAGGAGGGGCTGGAGAACGTAAAACTGAGAGACAAGCGAACAGACAACGAAGTGAGGATAAAGGCGCTGTAAGCAGATTTTGATGGATTCTGCGCGCGCGAGGCACGTAGCTGATATCATAGCTCTCTGGCGTGTTAGGGAATTTCTCAGTAAGATACCGCTCGAAATCTATAGCTTTCCGAGCAGAGAAATTATCCCCGCTACTGACGACGTAGCTCCTGTGTCTGTAGGAATAAGGATCTAGGTCGGTAAGAAGGGAAAGCATCTCCGCGGTGTGACCGCCGCTACCGAGGACAATGAGGAGACGCGTGGGGCTGCCGCGCCTGCGAGAAAGGGGCCGAGTAGGGTGTACGGTGGGGAGGATGTAGAGGAGCCGGAGCTTGGAAATAGTCAGAGGCGGGTTTTGGTAAGAATGAACTGGTTACGGGGACTTACGAAGAGAGTGCTGAAAAGGAGGACGAGAAAGGCGAAGACGAAGGATAGGGATAACATGCTGTGGTCAACTGAACGATAAATTAAAAACCGTTCCAACGGAACCTTGGCTAGTGGAAAAGCTGAATGATTTATACAAAGGACAAGGTAGTGTAATTTAGAACATAGACAGTCGTATCAACACCGGAGGCTCATAGGAAGATTGTTACTGGACTCTACAACGCTGGCCTCGAGCCTGGACGATGAAAGTTCTAATAAAAAAAAGAATGAAATTACATATTGTGGTTGTTGACAACTGTGTTAAGAAACGTGCCATTAAGACCAGCCGGCACAAGACATAGTTCTTAACTTGATAGCCCGTCTTCTTATTGTTGAATCCTAGCTTGAAGTCTTAGGTTGTCTGAAGTGAGATGGTGTTCAGTGTTGCTCTAACGTGGACGAGTGAATTGTTCCCCTATTGAGTGTTGCACGCTAGCCAAAACCCCGGCCTAAACTCCGAGCCTTCTACAATTATCTCCCTCCGTCAACTTTCTACGATTATAATAGCCCACAACTGTGCGCCATGCCTCGATTGCGAGGATGGAAGCTTGAGTGCTTCTACTGTGGCTGCGGGTCAGCCCAGACTTATACCCAAGATCTTGGAGAATGGCAATGCAAGAAATGCGACGCCGTGAACTACCTAGACAAGGTCTGTTTACTCTCTGCTCAACCCATGTGCTATCGACTAACAACACGAATGGCAGAATGGCGAGATAACAGACCCTCCCGCTTTACAAATCCCCTCGCCGACTCGCTTTGCCCTAGCAAGGCCTCGACCAGCCTCTCCAGAAATCTCCCAGGCCGAAGAATCCCTCTTTTGCCAGATCTGCCTCAAGAATCAGCATCTCTTGACGCAGTCTTTGGCCGAGTACTATCCTTCGCCGGACCACCCAGATTATGCTAAGTACGAAAGAGAGTATCCTCGATATCGCAAGAATCTAGAGGAACGATACCCGCAGATCTGTGAGCAATGCGAACCGAGAGTCCGGGCTAGGATACAGCAGACAGGCTATGCGGCAAAGACAGACCATCTACGGCGTATGATGGAGCAGACAAGGGGATCAGGAGGCAGACGTCAGGTTTGGAGTCGGAAAAGCGCTGCTGTTGCTGTTGGAGAGGTGGCCTGGTATTCAAGCCTCCTAGGACAATTTATGTGGCATCTCATGAACGCACTTAAGGCGAGCGAGGTCTCAGACGGTCTACAGGACGTTGAATCTCCGACATCAATGTCGAATTGCCTTGGGCAGGACCTGCAGAACTCATACATAACCCCAGCGTGTGCTGAAGTATACAGCTCCAATGCCGGGTTTGCGCTCTGTCTCGGCCTTCTATCTGTATGGTGGAATCCCAGGCTCAAAGAATATTTCAAGCCTAGACGTGGACGAATAATCGGTATGGGCGAGTATTACAAACTACAAGTCATATTCCTCGCTGTACGTTTTGCTGCGTGGGCCGTACTTGCGAAAACTCCTAGCTTTGATCTCGATACTCAAACGACGAAGGGGATCCATGCATTTATGCTTGTCTTTACGGCTTTGGTAAGTCCGTGAACTCTATTATGATAATCAAGCTAATCGAGGGACAGTCCATCATTATTTCGTACCGCACCGTCCGAGTGGATGATACTCCTCTAGTCAGATTTCAAGAAAGCCCAGAGCCACTGATTCCTCGAAGGCCTCAGGCCTCCATGAATACAGCACAGCAACCTGCTTATTCTCAAAGAACCCAGTCGTACGTACAGAATAGCCAGGGAGTTTCTCGCACCCGACCATTCCCAATCAACAATCTCGCTCCTACTCCACAGCCATCATACCCTCCAACAGGCGCTCCCCTTACGCCGCCTCTGGAAGAAGATGACTCCGAAGCCATGGACTGGACACCCTCGCAAGGAATTTTACGTCCAGCCTCCTCATACCGCTCGGCGCAACCGAAACCTATACCCGTACAACCGAGCCCTTTCTATGGAAAGCTGCCTCCAAACCCTACAAGCCAGAATTACAGACTTCGGAACGCTCCAAATCAGCCCCAGCCTCTTAAACCGTCGACGCCACAACCTCAAAACTTCTTTAATCGTATGTTCTCGCCCAACAATCAGGACGAGTATTCGGACGTTGGGAGCGAGCCCTCACCCTCCAAACAAGCTACATTCTCGCCGCAATTTGCCCCTCCAAAATTCTTCCCTCCTTCAGACCACCGTGAGGACACTGGGCTCGAATCCATCTTCTCAAATACCTTCACCATCGCTGACGAACCCGCCGAAGTTCGAGTAGCCCGACAGCTGGAACAAAAAACCCTGCACCACAACAACTCCTCGTCTCCCTCACAGCGCGCTCTAACAATCTTCCTCCTTGTCCTAGCCACTCTAGCCTGGTACCGCGCCCCCGCCCTCCCCATACGCTTCCTTCTCCCAATTCGGCTTACGAGCCTAGGTCTCGCGGCCGTGGTAGCAGGGCGGGACTTATTCCAAGTAATGCAAAAAGATAAAGCGTTCTGGAGTCTTAGCGACATGGTTGTTTTCGGGTGCGAGCTAGGCTTGGCAATCTTCCTGGGGAGTGCTGTGAAGAGCCCTTTGTCGAGGCCTTTCGCTGACGGCAGTGCGGGGCTGGAGAACCTGGGGTTGGGATTGTTGCTTGTAATGACGGTGCAGGAGAGTTGGATCGCCGTTACTGAGTTTCGGAACGCCTCTCTTAATGCCCCTCGCCAACCAGCAACACAATCTCCAGCCAGGTCAAACACACCTCCTCCACCAGTGCTCCCGCAACCCCCCTCCCCAACCCTCACCACCTCATCCTTCTCAACCCAGGTTTCTCCTCACTACCAGCCACCGACAAATCACCAACCAGCCGCCCTCAGCACCGCATCCTTCCCCCCATCCCGCACCCCCTCATCCTACACCTGCGCCCCTACAGACTACCACCCCTCCTTTGCCACTAACGCTTCCTCCCAATACACTACTACCTCATCCTACGCGTCGCCAATCTCATCCCACGCATCGCTCGCGCCTTCAGACTCTTACAGCGCCTATCCTGGAACGCCTAGAATTTCCACCTTTACCAAGTCTGGGGAGCGGCGGGGGAGCGGGCTGAGTGGATTGGGTGGGTTAAGTCTTGGTGGTGGTGGTGGTGGTGGATTTAGCGTGGGGGAACAGAGGAGGCGGAGAGAGGGATTTTAGCGGGTTGGGGGAGGCTGGTGTGACGAGTATGGATATCAGATTGGACGTTTTATGGATACCAAAGTATGGGCTCCGGATATGGTTACTACAGTCCACAGCACCATTATCGCATAACATACATCACATAGCCAAACGCTGGATTAAAAGCGGGTATTGAAATCAGGGGCTCTGGATCAGTATGGATAGCTTTCGCATCACTCTCATCACGTCCCATCACTCATCTCTGTATTGTACCAACCAACCTTCCCCGATCAACTTTTTTCCCCTCCTATCCATTACATCCCAACCCCCACCCCCACCCCCACCCCCTTCCACCTTAACCACCACCTCTCTTCCAGCACCTACCAACCCACCCACCTACCCAACCACCCCAGAACCCCCCCCCCCCAAAGAAAAAACCCCTCCAATTCCCACTCGAAAACCTCGCTGCAAAACGAAAACGAGAACGAATACGAAGCACTCGGAGTTTCCGTTTCCGTTTCCGTTTCCGCTCTCCCTCCCTGGAACCAAAAAAACGCCAAAGAACTGGAGGGGGGGCCGGTAGAAAAGTGAGTGAGTGGTGGGAGGGAAAAAAGAGGCAAAAAAAAAAGTTATCGTAGCCCGGGTATTCCGTACAGTAGCCGTTTTTGCAGCGAATCAACTACAGTAAACTACCTTACTGTACCTTAACTTTACTCTAACTCGCAGCTGCAATTTTTCTTCTTTTTTCTTCCCAACAACCCCCCCTTCGTGTCAGTCAGTTCTATTTCTCACGACCCCCTTTGAGAGCAAACAAGCGCGGTACGGAATAGATGTTGTCAAATGTCAATTTTCCCAATGCGGCAAGTGAACGTACGTGGCTGGCCAGCTTTCTGGGCAGAAAAGGGGGTTGGAAAGGTTTGTAAAAAAGACCCTCGGTTGTCGGCGAGAGGGGGAGCGGATACATAAGGTAGTCTGCTACCTCTCTTCCCAACCGCCGTCTCCCGGTTTCCTTTTGCAGGATTCGATTTCGTGTGGGAAGAGAGACCGGACTTGGCATATGTAGGTAATACATAATCCATCATTTTATCGAAACTTGCGTATGCGTATGCGTAGCTCAGCAATACATATTTAGATGAAAGCTACAGAAGCACGCCCGTCAAATGCTTTTCCTGGGCTTCGCTCGCTCTAAATAAGGATACCTCTTCTGGCAAAGTACTCCTTTATCATATAACCCCTGGGTATTCGCCACATGACACAACCTTCCATAACCATAACAGCTTTCTTCTCCCTATGTCCTTCCCGCGGTGTTGTAAGTATTACCCGGCCCATACCTCCATTTCCTTGATAACATATTTCATCCCAGTTAAATAAAACCATTTCTAACATTGCAATAATACCATTAATTCTTTCAAACATACCCCGTCCCAGCAGCCCTGCTGAACCCTCTTCCCCTCTTTGTATCCTCAAACGGATCCCTTACCGCGCTTATCCTACTCATCAAGCTCCAGCTGGTCCTTTTACTCGTCCTTTTCGCATACTCCCTCTCAATAACCGCACTATTCCTCTCCTTTACTACCGAGTCCTTTGCCGTAGCAACGGGAATCTGCGCGGGTCCGGCAACTGTCCGGTCGTAGGAAATAGCTTCACAGTCAGATCTGAAGAGGGTAAGGGAGAGTCTTCGGGGTTTCTTGGTTGCCGTAGGGGGGACATCGCGGGTACGAGGGAGACGGGTTATAGGGGGAGGAGCGGCTTCGTCAAAGGAGGAACGGCGGGTGTTGGGTGCTTCTAGATCATAATGTTCCGAGGATATCGAATGGCGAAAGATGGTAGGAAGCTCATCTAGATTTTCCCAAGGCATGGCGGTAGGGCCCTGCGAAAAGGGTACGGTTTCTGGATCGGGCGCAGGAGCTGTATCGGGATTGAACTCGGGCTCCCGGTCGGGGGATTTTGACGGAAGCGAGCTTGTGATGCGAGAGTATGAAGTGCGCGGGGTCTGGTGGAAAGACGATGTACTTGTGAAAGTCGAGTTCGCGGAGCTCATGGTTGGGGAGTTTGCACTACTGAACGTATCAAAGTCAGGATGATGAATCGACGAGCTGGGTGGTCTAGGGATGGATGATGACCTGGGTGGTATAGCCGGGGGTTCGCGACGTGGTAAGAGCTTAGGAGAAGCCGATTTCGGAGCTAATATCGCCGTCTCGAAGGAGGTAGAAGAGCATGGTGGGGTTGGAGGTGGAGGTGGAGATATGGGGTCCGGAGCGTATATTTGTGTTATTATCGAGTCGGCCGTATGATGGGATGAACGACTGGATTGAAAGGATGGGGTAGTCGTAAGTGAGCGCGGACGAGAGGTTGGACGAGAGGTGGTTGCTGGAGTGGCAACGGCTGCTCGTGGACGTGGAATAGACGACGTAGCTGTTGAAAGAGCACCATTCGAGTCCACAGACAAGTGAGATGGAGATTGGGTATTCTCAGGGAGCGCTTTAAAGCCCGAGAATGGGTGGGGCAGAGCTGTGGCTGTTTGACAAGTATCGGCTGCGTTTAGAGACACGCGGGGCTGGATTTTGACATTCCGAGGAATATCTTTTAAGGCTGACGAGCGTGTGACAGCTGTTGGGGCTGGCGGATATTCCAAGGACGAGCAGGGCCGGATTGGTGTCTCTGAAAGGATATGCTTGTAGCCTCTGGATGAAGCAGGTAGGGCAGTCGTAGTTGGAGGGGGAGGCCTCTGGTCCAGAGACGAGCGGCGGGAACTTCTGCTCGGTGGAGGAGCATATTTGTAGCGTATATTGGAGGGCGGTGGATCTGGGGTAGACGGAGGAGAGTCTTCAAACACTGCGCGGGGTGGAGCTGAGGTGGTCGGCGGGGTAGGTTTCGGGACTACGGATGATCGAGGTGCAGCTGTCGTCGGCGGGGTAGGTTTGATCGAGGCTGGAGATGGAGTGGGCGGGGCTCTGGTCGCTGGAGGAAGGTTCCGGTGACGCCGAGGGTGGATTCCGTCTGCGGAGACGGAAGAAGAAGCTGGAAGTGGTCTCGTTGGGTGGTTGTGGAGGTCAATAAGCCCACGAGACTCATAGTGAGAGAGAACAAGCGCATGGGAATACTTGTTCGGCATACTGGGAGATGAGAAGAGGCAAGGAGTGGAGGAGGAGAAAGGAGAGGTCGACAAGTACAGGGCAGGTCTCACACGGGACTGTTTGAAGCAAACATCAAACGACAAACATGGTCGCGGATCATGTCATGCGTTGTCATGACTGTCTCACGGGGGAAAGACAGTCAAGGAAGGAGCCAATGAGAGCTGGACGAAAGAAGGGGGCGCGCTCGAAGGGCTGAAAGAGAGTACATATATGGCCCTGGCTTCAATTCTATCTTGTCGGCTCTAGAGTAGATGGAAGTCAAGTCACGCTATGTATTGACTATTCAGAGAGATGGCCGTCATCTCTTGATTTCAGCGCCGAGGCGTACCGAATCAATGCTTTGCATTAGAGTGTTTGTTTACCGGGATCATGTCGGTAATATTCCCGGACAGACACCCCTGGCAGGAGATGCATTCTTGTACTGTAATATAATACCAAGGAGCTGGATCAGGGCGGTCGTCAGTACTGTGTTTCGTCAACTACCGGCAACAAACACACTTTACTCTCTATAGATAGGTCCCTTACCTTATTTTGCTCCACGATACACGTGCTTGATAATTCGTCATTGGGGTTTGGCACCCCAGACCCTGAAATCGGACCCAACTGCCGATTCCACGATACGCGACCGCCAAGCCCGAGCCACTGAGATTGCGCTATGCTTGCTTAACCACTTGTAGACTGATGGCGATCCGGTCCACTTCTCTTGGGGTTGGAAGGCAGTTGGGATCGAGAGCGGCTGCCATCTCATGTGCTTGTAAATTGTAATAAACGGTAAACGGTAAACTGTGGTCTTTTGACGTTCATAGATGTGATATCAGCTTGATGCTTTCGACGACCAACCGGTCTGGGTAGGTCTCTCCTTTCTAGCAGATTGGCAGCTTTACTATATTAATCCCTACGCGAACCCTTGTAGATCTATCGAGCATAAGCTTATAATTCGTGGTGCGTTGTTCCCAATCCCAATCCCATGGTTGTGGACTGTGATTGTCATGGGCATCTCCTGTATGCAACCTTAGAGTAGTGCTTTCCACTGAAGATGATTCCACAACCCGCGTTTCCTTACCTACATGGATTCCAACCGACGAACAGAACCGGCGCCACGTGCTGAGAAGCGAATATCTAGCAGCCCGGCCGTGGCCGATGCTATGAGACCCTTATTGGATACAGGAGAAAGATCAAAGCAGAAGCGCAAGAGTCAAAGTCTGTGAAACAACTTTTCGAGAGGATTAATTGTTGCATCGAGAGTTCTATCTCTAAAAGCATGCATCTCAGTTGAGCCTGAATCGTTACGAAAACAAGTCTATTACAACCGAAAAAAAAAAGACTCTTTAACACTCCTAACTGTCCTTCCACATTACAGGAAGTTTTGCTTTTCCTTAAAGTCTGTGTGCAAGTACGCTGCGACTTTGGGTGCGCGCCTGTGGCTTGGCAGATTGCTCACGCGTTCGCATAGTGTACGAGTACTTGTGGTAGTTGTGTTTGTTCTTCACAATGGCCGCAAACCCCTTCATTGAGCTCGTGCTCATGTCTGTCTTGCCCGGAGATGGTGCTCAAGTCTTGGCTGAGTCAAAGCTCACTGTGCTCACTGCCAACATTCTGATAATCAGTCCGCTCGTGTGGAAAGCACAAGTGGTTTGGAAGAATCGATTGCTTTGACTTGAAATCTAGACTATCAAAAAGGCCAGTCTATCATATGTTCCAACCGTTTACTCCCTCCATCAACCATTCCTATCCATACCACCTCCTCATCACACGACCTTGCCATACTCACCACGAGCCAACCTAATACCAAGTTGAGGAAGCAGTGGAACGAGCTTGCGATATCATTGAAGCCGAAATTCGCAAGATTTGCCTGTCCCGGATAGCTGGCTTCAATGCTTGCGCCGCTGCAGCCCCCTCCTAATCTGGTTATAATTGCTGCTAGGATACAGTGGTGCTGCCGAAATCGATCCTGCGAGACCCAAAGAGGTGATGCACCGTGACAGGATAAGTAAGAGCAAAATTGACCGCGGTCCTTAGCTGTCAATGACAATGGTAGTGGTGTGGAGCTTTGCAAGCTTTTCAACTACTCTACTGAGTGTTCTCACAGGTGAGGTATCCATTGCGTCCATATCGGTGTCTGGTATGCCTCGATGGGTAGCGCACGCAGACTGGCAAATGCTTCCGCGATGAGGTATAGTCGTGCTACAATGAATACGGGGACGATTATTAGAGTGACGTAGGCACAGGCCGTACATTCACTGAATTCTATAATCGCCGCCCATTCTGCTTCGGGGACCATGGCCAAAAATCGACAAGCATAACTTCTCAGAACCTGCTTCCAATTGCCTTGGTTGTTCAAGTGTTTGAACACTGCAACCATGGAAATGCTCAAGCCCGAGCCGGTGATGAGGACGGCCGATATCTTCCAAAGTAAACCTTCAGCAGCAGAGGGAAAGGCCGAGTTCCAAGCTCCTGCATGCAATCCACCGTACAAAGCTGTCGCTGTACATAGTTTCGCGAATGTGAACATTGTATGCTCAGATAATTGATCGAGGCCTGGCCAATCTGGGACCTCTAGCATTATAAGATTGTTAAATTCGCTTGCGTTAGGTCTCAGAGGTCCTTCTGGTAGGCCTTCAGCGGGGTCGATTCCGAACACATCCCAATGGTCAGATATAAAACTCGATGCTAGTTTCCATCGTGTAATGGTGAGCTGATCCAGGTCTATCGTTCTCACTGGCGATCTAGAGCCTGCAATGAGGCAGCTTTCATCTAGTGAACTATCCGATCTCAGGGCAAATACTGTGCCGCTAAGGATTTCGAATTCCTGGAGAGGTACAGGTGCTGTATGAGCATTTTCTAGATCAATGTGAACTTCTCCTGACACTGTGGCCAAAACAGGTTCAGCCTCGTTAGAATCGGCTTCGGCTTCCGAGACTGTACCATCCGGCCCAATGCCAGCCTCGTGTTCTCCGTAGTTGCTTGGAGCAGGTATTGGAGATAGACTATTTAGGGGAGGCTTCTCCCTTGTGCCCATTGGGTACACGTATAGATCCGACAATTCAATCCCCGGTTTCTTCGGACCCCAACTAAGATAATTGCTCATAAGTAACCACGCACACATAGGGCGAGTCCATTTCCCTGTAAGTACCGTCGCTTCGTTGACATCTAGAGGTTTCCGAAGCCAGAACAAGTACATAAGAAGAGCGCAAAGTACATGGCCAAGGGTATTGATCTCAAGTAGAGTCAATGATAAATGGTTTACAAGCCGACTTATGCATTCGACAATGGCCCAACCAGCTTGTAGACAGACCAGGCATTTTCCGACCTTATCCGCTTTGCTCCGGTCAAAAATGAAGGCTTTCGACACATCGGGGATGTGACCTCCGTGTCTAGCAACAAAAAGCACGCCTCTAGATCCTAATGACAAACGGGGTGAGCCACTTATGTAGGGTTCTTCAAGAGGGTCGGCGGTTTCTATGACGAATCCTCCCATGCCGGCATAGAAGCTATGAATGATGGTCCAGGGATGCTTGCGCTTCTGGTGAGTTTCCTTGAAGACTTCGTTCATAGAGCTCGTCAGAAGAGAAGCTGACTTATATTGACGCCATGCGACGTAGACAACCATTTCAGGACCAAACAAACCCATCATTACCCATCGTGTCTTCGTCATATAGTGCTTGAAAGCTGAGGTATGCTGCCTTGGCTGCGAATCTGGTATTAGTTTACCATATTTTGGGCCGTTTCAGACGTACAATGTTCAAGTGGATAGCTGTCCAAACACACAATGATAATGTTATCACACAGCTAACAAGGAGTCGAAACGTTCCTCGAAATTGCGGTTCTTGTTGCCAAGATACTGTCTGCATAGTTGAAGTTGGCTGTAGATTGTGGTCGCTGTGTTGAGGGTATTGAGAAGTATTGAGTGCACTGTAGCTGCCTTCCATCGGAGATGCACCCCCATGACATACGTGTGTGAGTAACCAGAAGAGCAGCATGCTCTAAGAAAGATTCAACCACAAAGAAACCTTTTTTAGAGGGAATTGACCCTTAGACCTTCGTTTTCCCAGTATTTAGAGAGAAGAACCCCTTAACAAAGCAAGTAACTGCGTAGCATACTAAGAAACGTGAAATGACCGATATAGCTATTTGGAACACAAGCTGAAGGTTGTAGTGTCGAGGCGGAGCTTCTCTTGCCTAGTGATGAAACATAGAAATGTGTTCCAGAAATGAAATGCTTGGTGGAACGTGGGATAATACAAGGATGCCAAAAATAAGTTCCCGCATGCCCATAGCCTTGTATAGATAATTCCGTCATGATACAGGCTGAACCCTATATGATTATAGGGTGAATTGATCTCGGCCAGAGCCTATCATGTTCTAACCCAGAGGGTGAGATGAGAGTATTGAATGAAGTCTGAAGCCAAGGTTGTGCACTTAGACTTTGCGGGGGGACGATCCCACCCATAAAAGAGAGCGCTGCTATCAGGGCTGATAGGAAATGTTTAGCCAACATGCAGGTTAGCTACACTGCTGCAACTGCAGCTAATTGCGGACACACAAAAGCAACGCTGCCCACGCCGCCTCGATGTTACTGTCTCGCTTTCCCAGGGCCTTGGATATGGATATGCAAGGCAGCTGCAAGAAGGTCAGGAGGACATTTCCGCGCGTACACGACATGGGGCTGGGAAATTCTCGTACTTTGGTTGTAGCTGTTCGTTAATACGTAGAAGCAGTTGTTGTAATTGAGGTTGATAAAGCAGTCCTAGTGAACGTGTTACCAGCCCTAATCGAGGCAATCTAACCAAGCTCCCGCCTCGCTTACAGGACGCCATTACTTGCGCTATGCAGTTGCCATTGGAAAACCTTCATGGCTTCAGTACCTTTGCTATAAGATTTTCAATACTGTGTGTATAATGGCTTCCTCTACGACAAATTGTCCCTTGAAAATACGGGTCTCTCTGTCCTCCCTTGCCAAAATGATCGATCACTCCCTCCTCCACCCCACCATGACAAACAAAGAGGTTGCCGCAGGCCTTAAGATCTCCCGGGAATACAACGTAGCTACCGCTTGCATCAAACCCTTCTCGATACCACAAGCCCAGGATGCCCTGGCAGGCAGTTCGGTGAATATCTGCGCCGTTATAGGCTTTCCACACGGAAATAGCACTACTGCTGTTAAGATCCACGAAGCAGCCGAAGCAGTAAAGACGGGGGCACAGGAGGTTGATATGGTGGTTAACGTGGGGAAGGTCTTGGGTGGAGAATGGACATATGTAGAGGAGGAGATTGCGTGGGTCAACGAGGCAGTCACAAAGAGTGGTCCACAGTCTGGGTGAGTGATTTCTCCTGTAGCAAGTTTTCAGGTCTCAATTGGCTTGTAATATGTGTGCTACGTTATTGTTGAAGCTGCCCGGATACCACTTCTATTCTCCAATAACTACGGAGCGAGTTCTTTCACTGAAACAGGAGTATACGCCGTTTATGCTATCTTGGGAAACTTCCATTCAGTCTGTCCTTGTGAGCACTCACTACACAATTTGGGAAGATAGCTCCCTTAGACATGGACGTTTATGTTGTGGACTGTGGGAGAGCTTTTGTAGTCTTAAAACTACTTCGGTTTGCATGGCTTCTTAGTCACATATGCAATCCATGAAATATACGAACTTGCTTGCCTGATTACTCGTATTGAGCGTCTTACGTATTTGGCATCATGCTTGAAATATTTGATGTACTGTTCCCATTAAAGCCTGTGAAAGCTGGATGCTAACCATACATCTTCAGCTCGGCCCCAATCCTCAAGGTAATCTTCGAGAACGACTACCTTCAAGACGAACACATAATCAAGCTTTGCGAGATTTGCACCCGCATCGGGGTCGCCTTCGTCAAAACTTCCACAGGCTACGGCTTTGTCAAGCAATCTAACGGCATGTACAACTATTCTGGTGCCACGGTCCCCCAACTAAAACTCATGAGAAAGCATTGCGGCGACCAGGTGCAAATCAAGGCTGCAGGAGGCGTCAGGACGCTGGATGATTTAATTATGATGAAGGCGCTGGGGGTGACGAGAGTGGGGGCTACGGCTACTGTGGCTATGCTGGAGGAGGCGAAGAAGAGAGGGATTGGGAACGAGGAGGTTGAGGTTGAGGTTAAGTCTTGAGGTATGAGGGTCAGAAGGAGCATATGTGCTTGTGTATATATTAGTTGAACTACTGTAGGAAGCTATGAACGAAGGAAGGAGGTGAAAACTCTGGATCCCCTAGCCCTAGCCCTATAGGCGGAGATTGCCATAGCCTCTATCCAATACATTGGCTTTCATCCGAAGACCGTCAAAATGCCATTCTATCATATCACAAGGGAACTCTCTTCAAAGACCGAACATGGCCCTTGAAACGGCTCGACACTACCCAACCTACTCTCCTGAGGTGTAAAACGGGCAATTGACAGACCGTAGCAAAAAGACCCTATCGCCCCATATCCCGCCACGGTCCCTAACCCCCACTTCCCTCTACAGTACTCTTCTCCACTCCTCTTAAGGGAAGCCCTGCTCCTGAACTCCCGCCTAGCCACGAAACGCCCGCGGTGAGACCCTGATCGTTACTACCGAAACGCCCACCCCCCATCCCCTTATTTCCTTAATCCCATCTCCCCTGCCATCTCCCCTCTTCCCTACTTCCAGCGCCCCTGCCTCTGCGGATACCCTTCAGCCTCTCTTGCGCAAACCTCACGTTACATGAAACCCCCTATCGTTATCGTTCTAGATCGAATTGATAATGCGTATCTCATGCCTGACGTCTCGAGCATCTGATCTTTTGGTAGTAAGTAAAGCGCCGATGACGCAGAGGTATGCGTGTATATGTCACTCACACCGTAGAGGGAAAACGTCACGGGGGTCTCGCGCGAGGTGAAGACGGCTTGTTCTTGAGATTATAAACTATGTAGAGCCATTCTTAAAGACGCGGCCACGATGAGGATCAGCAAGGAGACCGGGTGGAAGGGGATTTTACTAGTTCTGGAAAGTGAGTTGCAAGAACAGTATCGATTCATGATTTGGGTACTGGAATGTGGTCAGCACACAAAGGTCATATTAGGATGGGCACAACTCTACATACCTAAAACATCGTTGCTTCATTGAAAAAGCGGTAGTACAGTACACTCTATCGCCATGGAAAACTGAATTCGAGAGGGACGTACTAGTATTCGATATGTTAAAAGATAAGAGATCTATGTGACGAAGAATGTGTCAGCGGATAAGCTCTCCTGGCTTTCTTCTAACCTCCCGCAACAGGTGTACTGGCAAGGCAAGCCATCAGCTCAAACTTGCGTGATATTGTGTCGAATGTTTGCTGGAGCTGGTGATCCCTTACCCATCCTCCCGCTCTCACCTTGTGACATCCTGTAGTCCTGGAGGCAGAGAATTCCCGCCAAGACTTTCTTGAATGCCATAGTCTCAAGGATGCATTTTGCTCTCCGCGGTAAAGGGGCCAGTCGACAGGGAAGGGGGGGTGCATGCGCAGTGTTCCGTAGATGTTAGCGTATAGACAGCGGCAGGACCCAAGCTCCTTCCCCCCGGGTATGTCACCAATCGAGTAAAGCGTTTGCAGATCTTGTATGCGGCTGCATTGTGGGCTTCAGAGTCTCGAGCTGGGTAAACAGGTTTGTTATAAGAGCCATAAATCCGACTTCAGAGCCAACAACGATAAGGACAAGACTTTTAGCAAGAAATTTTCCCTCGGTCATAGCTTTTGCGTTAAGGTGTACTCTTGCTGACGAGTGAATCCTTTGACTATGTCGTTCACCACACTAGCCAACATCTTGTCAAGTCGGAGTTGAGATAGATGTGGAAGCCGAGTTTTGGCGCTTGCTAATACCCTCTAAGATAGAGGCATGAGCCACTTTCGCAAATCTTGTTTCATCTTCGATATCTGTGAAGTATACGCTTATTGGTTTATCATCATGTTGGTTGAGCTTTAAGAACAAATTACTGAAGTAGGACTTCGCCGCGTCGAAATCTTTTCCACCAGAATAATCAGGGACGTACTTATCGATGGGAGACGTTTCCAATTTGTTCCTCAGCTCGTCAACTTTGTGAAAGAGTAAAACGATGTCTGTCTTTAGAAACCATCTTGAGTTGCAGATAGAGTCGAATAAAGTGAGTTGTTCCTGCATTCGATTTACAGTCTCATCCTCAAAGAGTAGCTTGTCGTAAGCTGCTATGTCGACCGTGAAAAGGATGGTATGTACATCCTCGAAGCAATGAATCCATTTCTTTCGCTCCGATCGTGCGCCCCCCAGGTCGAATATCGAGTAACACATCCAGTCCATAGAAAACGACGTTTCTGTTATGCCGGTAGTTTTAACGCAACTGTATAGAATATCTTTATCCGTGGGTAAATAGTTCGCATGGTCCAGGCGATTTATGGCATCGAAAAAGCTTTGCAAAATCATTTAGCATATGTCCACTGAATATAAGATTATAGGTCATAAGTCATCAGCAGGACACTGAATTTCTTAGCTACTTTGTCTCCAAATCCTTCAGTGTCCAAACAATGACAGATGATCCATACCCTTACATTGTCCAGAAGACTTACTATTCTGCACAATCAGGCAGCTGGTACTCTCGAGATCTTTGAAAGCATGTGACCACCCCAGTGTCTTGCCAGAGAATTTTTATAGCTTCTGTAACGTCTGGAGAGAGGGTGTACTGTTCAGGGTAACGAGGTTGCATAAATATGGTTACGACGTGTGCTCCGTTTTGTGAAGTTTCTAAAGGTATCTCCAGTCCTTCCATTGCCTCTAAAATGACACGCATACTCTGAATAACAATATCGAAAATAATTTCTGTAAAGAAAATTCGTTCCGACGTAGTGTAAGGGCCTTCATGCAACAACTTCAACGACTTCAGAAGAGTGCTTTTGCCACTCTCTGATGTGCCCAACAGTAGAATCTTGGCCTTTTTATCTTTCTGTCTATGTTCCTCTAGCGTGGCCATGATTCCATCTGGGGTATTGGGAACACTCTTCAAATTGCGTTGCAGGGAGCTAATATGTTTCATCCGGGTTAATGCGTGGGGAATGGTTATCAATCCGCGACGTAGCTTTCTCCGCAAGCGGCTTTGGGTGTTCTCGACCGTCCTGGCCGTCAACTCTGGCAACATCCATGGGTCCTCTTCCGGCTTGGAGAGAGGCTTAGGAATCGAGATCATGTCCTGGTGTCTAGGCGTACCCTGGTTTTGATACGATCCAAATTCAGTCATAGGTGCCTGTGGTCGAATATCACCGGGATCCCAGACATCATCCTCAAATGTATGACCAGCGGGCGAGAGCTCCCTAAATTGTTCCTCTCTCGTCTGCGAATCCACATCGTGGTTTTCAATAATTCTATGAGCCATCGCATGATCACGGACCACCATATCGTTAGCCAAGAATTGTCCGTTGTCTTGCTGATCCGTACTCCCGCTGGCGATTGCTCGCTTCATATGAGACTTCATGGCCTCCCTATAGGCCCTAGAAGTGAAGATCTCTCGGTCAAATTCAAAATCCGTATCAACTAATTCGGAATTATCTACCAAAACACTTCTCGGCGTGTAGGTTGACTCAACGTCCCTTAGCCAGAGCAAGGATGAGGTATCATCTTGAATCGTTTTGAACAGGTGACGGCTTTTCTCACTTCGCAGCAGATTTCCCTGCTCGAACAGAGATCGACTTGAAACACATCAGTATGAGTATGAGAGGATGATTGTGATCTAACCATTGCAAAGCTGTAAGAAGAAGATTCAAAGCACTGATCTGGTTATTCAACTGGTTTAGGTACTCGTGCATATAACTCTCCCCCCATAGCAACTGAGCTCTCCCCAAAGTATTGAGTGACACAGTCGAGCTTCTCTTAAGATGTTTTAGTCGGTCATCTAGTAGAAGGATCAACAGTTCGCAGCCATTAAGGGACGTCGTAAGATCTGCCACCAGCTGTTGATGCTGGGGTGCATCGACAAGACTTGTATCAATCCAAGCAGAAATTTGATTTAAAGCAGCTTTAAGGGTAGACAGCTGTCCGATAAGTAGGCTTACAGTTAGGTTTGCTTTCTTATACTTTGTTTGTAGATCAAGTAAAGACTGTAGGCTTTTGGAAATAACTCCTGCTAGGGTGACAATTGAAGCTGCAACGCCAAGTACTGAGACAGGATCCATCTCGTTGTATATGTGAAGAACGACTTACTGAGCCCTGCTTGAAAAGGAGTGTACGATCCATGATTAAAAGCGCCTTCTGCTGCAAGGCTGTACGCTATCCGTTTCTCAGTGCAGTCACCTACTAAGTTGACCTACCACCTCCCCTGCTATCCCCCAAGGTCTGCTCCACCGTACTAACAAGATTTAGAGACCCTACCGTAGTATAAACTGAACACACCCAGAGACCGAATAAGCTAACTTCTACTCGGGTTCATCTACTATGTACTCTCTATGTGTGCTGTGGTAGGAGGTGGAAGGTAAAAGCTCTACTAACGGGCCACAGCCCTATAGGGCGGAAAATACCAACCAAACCACAGATAAAATTCCAACACTTACGAGCATTGGTTGTTGGGCATGTCTGTTATTGACCAAGCTTTCGCTGAGCGACCTGATCTGCAGAAGAGAACCTACGAGGCTATTGGTACGGTCATCTGCGTAACCGCTTCGATTTGGTAAAGCTGACCAGAGCTGCTTTTAAGCCAAGCATCCGGAATTGGAGCGATTGTTTTACGATATCTCCACATACATTTGCCCTGCAAAGTCGTCTGCTGGCACCGATGAATACACTCAGGCGTCAAAAAAGAGAAAGCTGAATGAGAATGGGGATACAAAGCAGGAGACAAAGCAGGGAAGCATGCATGGCAACGGCGTCAATAACGGACACTGGGAGAACCAATCATATAGCGAGATAAAAGAGATATCTTTCTCTGTGCCGCAGCGCAAGAAGCTCACTCTGGAGATTGGAAAATTACAAAATCAAGGTCTCCGCGCATCCAACCCGTCAACTGGAGGAACGGAATTTCAAGTGCAGTGGAGCGACATTGAGCATGTTGTCTGTCTACCGGTGCCGGAAAAGGCCCAAGTGCAGCACAACTTCTGCGTGTTCACGGACTCTACGGCCGAGCAAGTACTCTGGACTGTGCCTGGCAATGTCCCAAAGGCGGGAATTGTCGGATCCGAGATATACGCTGAACCTGAGGAGATGTATAAAGACATACTGATAAGACTACTGAATGAGCGTTTAAAGAGTAGAAAGACAAGAGTGATAGTACCGGACGAGAAGGAGTTTGTGAGCCAGACAGCTCAGGCAAATAGAAAGGGAGAAAAGGCAGTACATGTCAAGGCTTTCCGAGGAAGCAAAGATGGTGTGTCTTTCGTCATTTAGAATTCATCTATCCTAGTCTTCTATCATCTAAGCATCATTCACCTTGTTGTCTCTCATCAAATATCTTTGCTGTGTATTCGTTAAGTCGCCCGGTCGCCCTAACGCCTACTTCCCATGAGATCAACCCTCCGCTCTGTCCAGTTGTACCTTCTCCTTTCAGCTCTTCGATCCGGCCAGTGACCAGTCTAACCCAATACCCTACTGCTTTGGTCGTACATTCGTCTCCAAGCTAACGTCTTTCATCCAGGCTTCCTGTTCTTTCTGCCGACAGGCATCGTATGGGGCTTCAAGAAACCCCTCGAATTCTTTGCGTTCGACTCCATCGACTCAGTCTCATACACCTCCGTTCTGCAAAGAACATTCAATCTAGTAATCACCACTACTATATCCACCGAAACCCAAGAATTCGAATTCTCAATGCTAGACCAAGCGGATTTTGCCGGCATTGACGCCTACATAAAGCGACACCAACTACAAGACGCAAGCATGGCCGAACAGCGGCGAGCGAAGAAGTTAAATATTAATGGAGTTAAGGGAGAGAAGGGAGAAGACGCCAATCCGGAAGCAGAGGAAGGGGATCTGCAGAAAGCGGCGAGAGAGGCTGAGGATTTGGAAGATGAGGATGAGGAGGAGGATGAGAACTTTGATCCTGGGAGTGAGGGTGAGAGTGAAGGGAGTGGGTCTAGTGACGGGGAGGAAGAGGGTGGTGACGGGGAAGCAGATGGGGACATAGTCCAGGGAGAGCTGGGCAGCGAGGCGGAAGAGGTTGAGGCGGAGGAGATGGATGACTAGCATCGCTGTCTTCAAGGTGATGCCTCTTTGGTTTATTTGTCGGAATATCACGCATTTATGCACAACGCATGGAATGGTTGTTCAATGGCTTTACTTTCTACCACTCTTCCATCGGGGTTTTCTCACGATTGGTGAATTATTGCCTTGACAGCGTCTTAATACGTTTATCGCTCTGCTTACCTGTAGAAGGCCTTGCGCATAATGACATCGATATGCTTCGTGGTTAACAGAGATCTCAAAATGGAAGCTTGACACGAGTTTTCATTTGTAGCTTGTACCGATAGCAACTCTAGAATATACCGTATACCCCTTCCCTATCATCTCACCCAAGCTTGAACACATCCCAAATGAGGTTAAACAACCACATGGAATTGACCGTGAATCCATGGTACAGCAACAGTTCTGACCCAACATACCACTAGACAGGAGCTCCCACATATGTCTGCAGTGGAACGGGATTGTAGGGCCGACCGGACCATAACCTTAACAAAAGGCTTGGACGTGTTTCGGCAATTGTTCTAGCGCCGAAGTATGACAGAAGAGCCTCCATTTTGATTGTGCGAAGATCAAAATAGGAGATATTCAAGTACAGGCCCTCTGTGTGCGGCGAAAAAGGGGCTCCGACATAGGCGGGTGTAAGGAGACGTCTGTTGATCTGCTGTAAGACCTTCCATCATGCCTGGTCGTGCCGGGGAAATGGATTTCTCTGAGGTATGGGTATTCACAATCACTGAAGCAGAAGACCCCTAATGGCTAGATTGAGAACCGGAGGCCGGAATTGAGATGATGCAGGCTCCCACAGATCGATAAGCGAAACCATAGGGCCGTCCCGGTCCGGCTGTTTTCCATCGTGTTCATCTGTTCACAAAGACATTTGGTACTGGCATCAGGAAGTATATGCGGCTGCAGATCCTTGGCTTCCCAACTTCAGGAGTAATGCACCTACCTCAGTATGGCAGAGTCGGCTTCTGTATGCAGGACCTAGGAGGTAAGTACATGTTGCGCTGAACGCGTTCGCACCTTCCTTTGTGTATCTCTGGTGAATGCTGTCTGACTCTAGACAGAAAGCCAATGGCCAGACCAGGATCATGTAAGCGATGGTGAAGCAGATCTTCCGATCTTCTGTAGGATATGATGTAGCTTTGCCATCTGCATACTTAAACAAGCGCCCTCACTTCAGGAGTTCCGGTACCGAGAGGGTATCTCAGCACAATATCTTACACCGGAGTAAAAGAATATGGCCTGTCCCTGAAGCCACATTCCCTTAAGCCCTGTCCAGACAGGCAGCCTCAGCTTCTAGATCCCTACCAACGTGGGAACTTTGACTTCACAATGTACTTGTAGAGGCAGGCGATATCGGCAAGATGAATTCACCGCAAGAGCCTCCGAGTCCGCTGAACTATATTTCCCCACCTCGAGTCTGTAGGTTGCTAGATCGGCCGATTGAGACCATTACTCTGCCGTCAAGGTAATTAAAGCTCCATGTACCTTGTGTAAGATTATGACGGAGAGCGTATTGTACTTTCTCCCGAACTTGGCAGCCTTTTCCTGGTGTTTTAAGCCGTCTCCTTCTCAACCATTGCATTGATCTGTCTTCTGGTTCCTATACTCTGGGTACGCCAACTCCTGAGTCCAATCTTATTAGAGACTGCAATGGGATATCAAGGGTTCTCGTAATTGAATCACGCTCGGCTTGACATCTTAACTCTGTTGGTTCGTACTGAGGTACCTTCGAATCACCGTTAACGCCTTGGGCGGTCTATTGCACTGTTGAACCGCAACACAGCAGGAATTCTCGAAGCACATCGCAGGACAATACCAAGGCCACAGCCATCTTTCCTCACAGGTATTGGTCGGACTGCAAACTCTAGGTCCAAAATCCAACGCTGGAGGCTTCAAGGTACAGTGGGACGTCCTCAAGGCCAATTCCTTTCATCTCATCCCGTCACCACTGAACAACCTCAAATTGCAACGTAACACCACCCTCCACTATGGATTTCAGCTTGCAGGCAGGCCATTCCGTTAGCCATTCGTATAATGCTGGCTACGTCGTCCTGTCATACATCGTTAGCTTCTCTGGTGCCTGGACGGCGTTGGAGCTCCTTCACAGGAGGACGTCTGCCCGTGGATTGTATAACTGGTACGTGTTACCAGAGCCCCGCACGCTACAGTGTGCTATAGACCATCCTACCTGCACACTCCTGCTAACCTCCCAAAGGTACCTCCTCCTGGCCGCAGCTTCATCAATGGGCACAGTAGCAATATGGTCGATGCATTTTATAGGGAACAGGGCCATCCAAATGGCCAGTGGCCAAGCCAAGTACCAGATAGAGTACAACCCTGGATACACTGCTGGGTCGTTCTTCTTGCCAATCTGCGTTGTCGGAGCTGCATTCTACTTCTTCAGCACGACCGAAAAGGTGAGCGTGTTCGCCACTCTACTTGGTGGAGTTTTGACCGGTGCTGCTGTCTGTGGCATGCACTACATGGGTCAAGGAGGTATTTCCAACTATGTTCCAGTCTATATATGGGGATATGTCTTGGGATCAGCTCTCATTTCCGTTACTGCAAGCACAGCCGCCTTGAGTATATTCTTCTATCTCAAATCCACTTGGACGAACAGTTGGATCAAACGTATGGCATGTGCATCTTTGCTGGCAACTTCGGTATCCGGAATGCACTGGGTCGCGGCAGTCGGCACTGCTTATCGGCTCAAAGCAGGTGCTGGAAGCTCTAACAATGGCTTATCTAGACAAGCAACGGTCATAGTCGTACTGTGCCTGGTAAGAAACGTTAGGCCCTGTAGCTGCAGCCTTCGAACTAACATATTCCGTAGGCACTTGGATGTTGTTTTGCCCTCCTCGTCTTGGCCATAATTGGGCGATGGTCAAAGAAACTGGCAGCCGATCGAGCTCAGCAAGTTGTACTGGCATGTGCTACCTTCGACATGGACGGGAAACTCATGGTCACTCACGAAGGATTGTTGCCATGCCGGAAAATTACCAACGCTTACGGCAAGCACGTGAGCACGGTCATGCCCCTTCTCTAATGCATAGCTGACCATCCTTACTCAGTCCTTTGAGGGGACATTCGATGTTGAGCATCCTGTCTTCTGCTGGATATATAGGGCATCTCGATGCTGGTCAGGAATAGCCAATCTCATCCCAGCCATTCGTGAACATATGCGGGGTCACAGCCCGAAAGTATCTCGGCGAGGGACCAGCAGTAATCAACTAGGGCCGTATGAAAGAGCGTCGACCCTGTTCGAAGATACCGAGGACTATACTCGATTATTCAAAGAAATGTTCCTTGTTGCTGCAGGCGACCTAGCCAACGAACTTCAGGAGCCACTGGAGAACATAGGAATTCTTTTCGAGGACATCATGAGTACAGGAACAGTGAGAAAGAGGAAAAGGAGACTGTGCTCAAGATTCCCAGAGATGGATGTGCTGGACCGTGTCGAGCGAGGACCCTCAACAGATCTATTCGGTCGTGGGCAGCTCCTCTTCCTCGTTCGTCGTGCCTCGAGGCAAGAGTCTATCAAGATACAGTCCACAGGATACCGCTTTGCAGATGTCTCGAACGTTATGGATTTCCTCGCCGGAAGTATGGAGGTTACTCAAAGGGAATTACTACCATGCTTTAAGCGAATGGAAGCCCAAGCGGGAAAATCCAATATGCTCGAGCCAGGAGCCCACCTGGCTCTCTTCGCTCTGCGAGCTATGCCGAAGAGGCTTGAAGTCCTTGTCCGGAGTGATGCGAAGAACTTGCTCCATGCAACGCGACTGCGACTTCCTAGATTTGTTCCTCAAGATGAAAAATGGCACCAGAACATCCTTGACACTCTAGACAACATGAACAGCGTCGAGTGTAAGGCAAAACTCATCGCCTTGATGTCTTGCGGCGAAAGCGACGAGAAGTATCATGTTCTCCAGGAGCTACACGCGGGCGTACACAGGCTCTTTGAGGGCGTCCCAGATGAACTCCGTTCAGATGCACGGCTTATGGCACGTCCGTTCCGCGCGCCTTGCTGTAGCACCCCTGCGAATCTGAACCCTGAGAGGGCATATGTGATAGCATTCCAGGTGATCGTTGATATACATAAGATCATTGTGCCCGGCCCAAACAAAGAATTTGTTTCCACCAAATTGTTCTTGTGCCAACAACGTTCGTATCAGGACGCTACAGACAACGACACGTTCGTGCGTCAAGTTCGTAAAGAGTTCGCTGGGCTGCTGGAGGTCATCGAGCTTCCGCAAACTTTGTCTGTATCTCCATCCTCTCGCCAGCAGACCGCTCCCAGTACCCTGTCCCGAAGCCGGGCGGCGTCTTCCGAAGATGTAGTGAGCTCTGGCGAATCATCGACGAAGAATCTAGAGTCGGACAGGTCTTCGCAATCATACGGAGGGATCCACGTCTCCAAAGAAGTCTCGATTGACATCAGTGACAACCCGCTAGGTGAAGATAGCTCAGGGATCGAGATGACGATTGTCGGCAGGCATAAATTGCGCGTCCCCGTGGGGCACACAATGGGAAACCGTATCCAAGCTGGCGTCAAAGTGACGGACGGAGATCACGAAACGTGGATGGATCGCCTGCTGGCCCTTACAATCGATGGCCGTAATCGACCTGAGGCTTTGTCCCGCTGAAGCGCCCGGTTTTGATCGCTCATACTGACGCCACCGGCATGAACTTCGAACACGTCACCAGGTCAAAATTGATGGCGTTTGATAAAGCCCGACAAGGTCAAGCAGCAGGAACATCGGGAATTCGACAGTCAATTCTTTTCATCCACGCTTGGCTTTGGCTTACTCAGTCAGTGCATCGAATGTATCACTTTCTAATCGCTATGTACGCTACTTTGCTTCACTGGAGGTTCTTTGATTTCACATTTTATGCTTCGCTCTTGTTTCGCTTCTGCGTCTTCTTACATCTGTAACCGCACTGGCTTGTACTTATCTGTTTCTTACTATGGATTATTGCATTGATGGCTGCTTCGATGGGTATGTCGGTGGGTATGCTGGGACGCACGGTTATGTTTGATCTATAATGATTATGATGACGACTAAAGAAGAAATGATGGCGTTGTGCTTTTGTGCTATGATTGCAGAGAGACGGCTGGGCTATACGAAAAAGCACCGAAATTCACCGTGTATTGCTTGTACCCAGCAAATCGTGTTCTTATCCATTACCAGCTTTAGACAGTAATGGAGCTTTTCTCTTCATCAGATTGTACTGCATCGTTTTTGAAACAATTGAGGCACTATCAACAAAAGACAAAAGTTGTGACTGCGAAATCTCCCTCCTTCTTCCCCTCGCTTAGCTCTTGTTGGTCAGCCCTATCGCTAGTGTAGCCCTTCCGAGGTTGTAGGTACGAGTATTCGAGTACTTTTAATATCGCTCTTAGTTAGTGTCATGTCTTGTTAAAGGAGCTGTACCTAATCAAATAATCAGCTGTGAAGCTCAATCCCCAGTCATCTCTCCATTTCATCGAGTGCCTTACGGTTCCTCCCTTCAATTGATATTCTATCCTACTCATTGACTCAGATACTCCCCCAGCCAACTAAGAAATGACCTCCCCGTTCGCAGGGACTATTGCTCTCCTTTCTACTCTCACCCCTCCTTCCCTCTCCCGCGCTTGGCTTACCTCAGCCCATCCCACCCTCCCAATCGTTGCGACCTGCTCGTCTGACAAAGCCGTCCGCATCTACTCCCTCACATCTTTCACTCTCCTCTCTACAATCACCGGCGGCCACAAGCGTAGCGTTCGTACCTGCGCTTGGAAACCGAATCTCAAAGGGGAGAGTGTACTTGCTACGGGAAGCTTTGATGCCAGTGTGGGGATTTGGAGGCGATGGGATGGGGACATGAACCCGAAGCCCGAGTGTAGAGAGGAAGTGAACCTTACAGCTGGAGGGGATAATGCGGAAGAGGAGGATGATGCGGAGGAGTGGCGATTCGCGATTGTGCTGGATGGCCACGAGAGCGAGGTTAAGTCTGTGGCATGGTCAACTGGGGGTAATTTTCTAGCGACGTGCTCAAGGGACAAAAGTGTGTGGATATGGGAGGAGGTAGGCGAAGATGATTTCGAGACGATTGCAGTACTGCAGGAGCATGAAGGGGATGTGAAGTGTGTGGCTTGGCATCCGGAAGAAGAATTACTGGCTAGTGGGAGTTATGACGATGATATCAGGTTATGGAGGGAGGATGTGGATGACTGGGGGTGTGTGGGGATTCTAAGGGGCCATGAAAGTACGGTCTGGGCAGTTGAGTGGGAGGGTGTGCCACTAAGGATAGCGGGCGATACCGGAAGTGAAAGGACCGAAAAACAGCAAGCTTGGGCGAAGAGAAGAGAGCTTGCAGGACCGAGGCTTCTAAGCTGCTCGGACGATATGACGATTCGAATATGGAGGAGACGGCCGAAGGAGAAAGGGCCACAGCAAAATAAGCTCAGCATTATCCGCACGGGCAGTATCGAGGAGGATTGGGTGGAAGAAGCTAGACTACCGCAGAAGCATGAGAGAACAATTTACTCCGTGGCATGGAGTAAGAGGAGTGGCCGGATAGTGAGCACAGGCGGAGATGGCTCAATCATTGTGTACGAAGAAAAATGGAAGCCAAACGTCGAGCAACCACATACAGAATGCAACAGCGATGCCATGCCAGACATTAAGAATGGTGATGGGGCCATGGAAACAGAGACCACGCAGCCGGAAAAGGCTAAGGCGTCTGAAGAGGACTTGGCGGCTACGGAGTGGGTGGTATTTACAAAACTCGACAATGCCCACGGTGTCTTTGAGATCAATCACGTATGCTGGGCTCGAAGAGCAGATAAGGGCAGAAAAAGCGGGGATGAAGAAGTCATTGTCAGTACAGGAGACGATGGTGTCGTTAAGGTGTGGACGCTCGATATCCGATAACAATGCACAAAAATCTCAATCGTGCACATTCATTCCCCAAACGAATAGGTGGATACGGTCTACTACTTAGGGAGGCTTGAGCCTCCAAACTAGAAGGTTGTGCTCCATCGCTGAATTTCCAATTCGCCATCTTACGAAAAAAGCGTAACCACCTTCGATCAAGGCGGATCTCTGAATCGCACAGTACCTCGTAACGAGTCTGTAGTTCAATTCTGGAATACGCGGGCTCCTTATGGACAATTTTCGACATCGTGAAAGACTTGGGAAGGCTTTAGTGGTTCTACTGGTCTTACCAATCGTCGACCAGCAATTAACATCTGTTGAGGCAGTCCAGGGAAAGCTCTTAGGATCACCTCCTGTGGTACTGATGTGCCTGTTCTCGTTCACCAACAGTTTTTTGGCCCTGGCGAATGGTCTCCCTGGTATACTATTTGGCGACATTGACACATATCTTCATGTGTGTAATGTTCGCGTAAGGATGATATGAGTCCGGGAATCCTGCAGCAAAAGCTTTTCTGGGTATCCACCGCTATTCGAATACGGCCTATCACAGGACGAGTACATTTGGGTCTATTACGCGTTGTGCAAGAAGCGAACTACCATCTACGCTGGTACAGCCAATAGTCTTAGCTATCGATCAAGCTGTGGACCCACTTTGCTGGATCTTCAAGTGAAAAGCGACGCCGAAATGCTTGAGCTCGAACGAATACCCTTGCTGTTAGTAAGTCGATTCGGGGGATTCATCAAAAGAACTGGGGTCTCTAACGATGGTCAGCTGTAAACGAGTCTAGCGAAGTCGGCAAGCCGTCTGATGAGCACTTTAGACTAGTATCCGGTACCTGTCATAACATGAGAAGATGTGTAAAGTAAATCATGCACTCTGACCGCAGTTCTACTAGGTCTATTTCGAGGCATTGTACCAGCCACTCACCACATCTGTGATCTCTCTCTTTTCACTGGAGCGCCTCGCTCTACATTCGGTCTTCGTCATTTCATAGCAGCAAGACATGACGCATTGACGTTTCGCCCATGTCTCTATTTTTCCATTTAATGACTTCCTCAGCCCTAACGAACAGTTCCGCTCTAGATATCTCCTTTATAGTCCAGTGAGATACCTCAGTATGTCTGCTTCTGTGCTTGAAAAGTCAATCTACGGACCAGCCGCTTGGAATCAGGGTATAGAGAAAAGCCGAGTTCCAAGCCTTGTGGGTTTGCATGACACAAAGTCAAATCACAGGAAAGGAGTGTCTCAAGATTTCTATGATCGAAACCAGGGTCAACAGGGATTTATGGTCGTCAGAACTGCTTTGCGCGATTGGTATCTCTTATAGTACATCTCCTTGGCGGTAAACCCGAGGAAATCGAATCCATGGCCCCTATCCTCCGTGTCTGCATTCAATTTATCACGCCGTATATCTATACCTTAATACAGCAAATGCGTTCAGTGTGTCCACGATTTATCCAAGTGGAGCAGACAAACGTGAGAACGTCTCTGTTCCACTCTTGTGGCTGGAGTCCTCTGGCCGTGATAGTTCTATTTCTGCTTTTGCTTACTGTTCTTCTAGCGACTTCTGTATCAAAAGGACTCTCTCTCATTTCCCGTTTTCCCCCCATTTGGCCAAGATCATTTTGATCAGACCACTCCCGTGTGGACCGTCTTTTCTACCAAGTCTCTCCGATCTAATTTCTCCTGAGTTGTGCTTGTTAAAATCGCAGATGTCGCTTCCTGGGAATAGCGGCATATGGACAGACTCATCCGGGTGGTTTCACGATTCCTGTCCCTTCAAGACTCTGTCGCCAACCATCGAAAGAGCATGCCCTCGCCGGATTTGAAACCGACGTCAAAAACGTAAGCGATCGCACTACGTGTTGAAGGATCTTCTTGAAGCTACAGCCGCTTGTACGGCTCTCGGTTGAAGATATCTTCGGCTGTTCATAGACTGCTAGGTCTTGGTGCAATAGTGGTGTGCAAGATGACGAGAACAATCAGCGTCCCTTTTCAACTTCGGAGCAAACGACTACCATGGCCAATCAGCACATCATTTGAGAGTGAAGTAGGAGCGCCATATCTCGATTGACTGGTTTTCACAACGAGTACAGGCATCAACGGCCGCATACAATCTCCTGCAGTATCCAAAGCCCCCTTTCGCATCAGAATTTCCTCGGAAGCTGTATCTGTTGATGGAATTTATTCCAAGGTCCTCTGTTTCCGCTACCTTCGATGGTCTTTCCGCTAATGCAGGTTGCTCTACTGCAATAGTGGGATTGCTTCCATCGATCAAGAAAGAAAGCCACGTTACAAGAAGCTTTCCCCCAAAACGTTCTGTATTTGGGAGACTATGGACCGTAAAGTACCTAGGACAAGCCTCAAAACTATAATTCAACAATGTCTCCCCCACAAGATCTAGGCACCAGAGCACTAACAAAACCTTCTATACCTCTTTTAATCGATTCCCTCAATCCCTCCCGCAAAGTATCCTGATTCAACACGGGGAGCCAGTTAACACTTGACTCATTACCGACATCGAGCCACGCATCCACAAGCAAGTTGTACGAAAACTAGCATTTCTTTTATTCTAAAGAACAGCCCGGGAAAAAGATCACTTTGCGAGCGGAATCTGACTCAGGCAGTCCGCTGTTACTATCTTCAGCTCCGCAGTAGCGATGTTGCTTTGCTGGCGCTGGTTAAGGGAAATGGGGTGTGCTGATGGTAGATGTTGGGGAAGGCTATGGGTGTGAGAGCAAAGCGTAGAGGAGTATAAAGATAAGAACGTTGAGGTCAGGAGCGTGCATGGAATGGAGCCAGTGGGTAATGGATACCTCCACGGGGGTTGATGATGCCGAGTTCTGGTACGGTTGGGTAAATTTGACTTCGTGTAGTATCCGAGCGAATGCAGACAGGGAAGTAGATAGAAAATATAAAGCCATGAAAACTGGCTTATTGGATGTTCATAAGCATAACTTACCTTCGGAAGTTGGCTTTAAAGTACCTATCCGTCATACACCATGAAGTCCTATGCCTAGAACTCACTCGGCCTTCCCCCATCTCATGCAACCACCCCAGACACGCTCCGGAAACTCCACCCAATGCATCTCATACATCATACCCTCGTACCTCAATATCGTTACATCCGCCCACCACACACCACCCCACACCCCACACCCTCACGCTCCCCCCTCCCCTCCCCAAAATCTAAACATCCATCCCCTTCCCATCCGCTTCCCCACCCGTAACGGCCTTCCCCGTCTTCTTTATCTTCTCTAGCACCGTCTCGTACCCCAGTCCTTCATCCGCGTACACGTCGGCGGTTTGGTCAGGGAGGGAGACGGTGTAGGTTTTGACGCCTGTGGGAAGGTGGGGGGAGTTAGTGGTGTGGTTATGCATTCGCGGGATGGGAGCGGCGAGGGATTTTTGGAAAGGATGGAGGGGGAGAACAAAGGGAGGGATGTGGAGTGGAAGAGATAGGCTTTGTTGGGCATATGGGGGAGAGAAAAGGGCGAGCTAACCTTCAGTCTTCTTAAGCACACGCTCCACAGCGCCGGAACAGCCAGAGCAGGTCATCGTGATGTTGAATTTGTAATGGTGCGGCGCGCTGGTGTCTGCCATCTTCGTAGAACTTCTCCTTCAAAAGCTCGTGTGTTTACGAAAGGTATCTCTGCGTTTCGATGATTCCTTAGAGGGAGGAGTCACTTGGAGCAATACGATGGGTCTTGTTTTGGAGAGAAAGGAGGAAGGAACGGAGGTGAGGTATTTATTTCCGTGAGACTGGCATGTAATGATGTAAGACGGTTGTGGCAAGTAGCGGTTACGAGGGCTCTGTTATGAGGCTTTTGCGCCATTGGTGGAATCACGTGCTGCTTATCGTGGATTTTCGGGATGGTTGAACGAGACACAATATTGACTGATCAAATGAAGACATGGCGAAGGGCAGGATTAGCACCTTCAGTAAACTTGGATCAGTAAGTCGTTGAGGGTCATCGAGGGTTCTGATATCACGTGTACTATTACAACCTATCATTTGCTAGTATGTGAGATTTTCAAGCAGTCGAATGACCATTCAACCTTTTCACTACTAGAGGTTCCATCTCTCTCAATGCTTCCTCCTATATCTAGATCCCTGCGTGTCAAATCTCCACATCCACCAACATCTGTCCGCACCCTTCCCCTTGCTATATAGCTTACATTCCTCACGCTGAATTTGACGCTGTCATCACCAACCCCATATATTCCGACAAAATTGTTGCCTCTAGTATTCCTGCGTATGAGGGAACCGACTTAGGCGATCTTGGCCTTCCTGTCCGTCGTTTCCCCGTCATCGGAATCCTAACGAAGAGGTATGTTCTGAGATATAATCTTGTAGATGACTGGTTGGTAGGCGGAAGAACATTTTCAACACAAGGAAAGGATTAAAGGTACAGAACTCAGTTGGAAGAGAGAATAGCAGGGACTAGAAAACGCAGGACTTGCTAAGAGCCAGTTCAAGAGAAGCAAAGAAAACAAGCTTAGAAGAACGCTAGCGAGTATTAATCTTTTGCTGATAGAAAACCAAGCTACTTAGAAGAAGATGCGATTGATTTGTACTTAGCTAGATCATTAGATGAAATATTTTACAAGTTGGTTAATATAAATCTTGTTGGTCAGTAGGATAACCTGTTGAGTAGTCATCTCCAGTTGTACTGAAACTCACTTGCGCAACATGCATTTATACACAACAGGAACGGCTAAGATAATATCTATTTGAGGCTTCTTTACCGATAGTCCTCAATGTCAAACGGCGGGTGGTACATTGGACGTTCCATTCGGCATGGTCACCTCAGGAACGCCATCATGAGCTGGTTGGTCCTTCGGTTTCTCCAATTGGAAAATTTCTTCTTGGATGACTTTCGCTAGTCCAGCCTTACAAGCAACTCTTCCAAGTTGCGAAACCAAGGAGTCCATGATCGACAATGCCGCCATTGCTTCCACAATGGGGACCGCGCGCGGGACTACACAGGGGTCATGTCGCCCCTTCGCCTCAAGGACATCCGAATCACCGGCATAGGTAACGGTATTTTGCGATTGGCCGATCGTTGCAGGCGGCTTGAACGCCACACGGAAATACACGCTCTCTCCATTTGATATGCCGCCTTGTATCCCACCAGAATTGTTGGTTTTGGTATTTAGGACGCGTTCACCGCCGACCTTGCTGGATGTAGAGGTAGCAGAATGGGTGAATGGATCGTTATGGACCGATCCAGGTACTTCGCAACCGCCAAAACCGGACCCGATCTCAAAACCTTTTGTCGATGGAATGCTCAGCATAGCATGGGCCAGAACCGCTTCCAGCTTGTCGAAACATGGTTCGCCTAGCCCAACAGGCATCTTCCTTATGACACATGTCACCGTACCACCAATACTGTCATTCCGGTCTCGGTGTGCTGCAATGATTTCGGCCATGCGGTCCGAAGCTTCCTTGTTCGGACAGCGAACAGGTAAAAACGAGTCAACGTCTGCACGGGTGATCTTACTTAGAAGCTCAAGATAGGCAGGGTTTGTAGCGGCGGTGGGATTCGCAAGTGTAGGAGGGAACAGATGCTCTTGACCCACAGATGAAACAAATGCAACTATCTCAACGCCGTGAGCGACCGCTAAGTACTTTTCTGCAATAGCCCCAGCGGCTACACGGGCAAGTGTCTCCCTTGCACTGCTCCTTCCTCCACCACTGCTTGCCTTGACACCATACTTCATCAAGTACGTGTAGTCCGCATGGCTTGGTCTTGGGAATTTGTCCATGGTATTTCCGCCATAGTCCTTCGGGCGTTGATCCTCATTCTTGACCATCAATGCTATAGGTGTACCCAATGTTATGCCAAACTCTGTACCCGATTGGATCTGTACCCGGTCTTTTTCGTCTCGAGGGGTAGTGAGTGCACTTTGACCAGGGCGTCGTCGAGTGAGTTGAGGCTGAATATCGCTTTCTGTAAGCTTCAAGCCTGGAGGGCAGCCGTCGACGATACATCCCACCGACAAGCAATGCGATTCTCCGTAGCTTCTAGGTGTTAGCTTATGCTTCTGAACCGCGGGTAGGAAAAGGCATACGTAGTGACCCTGAAGTGCTGCCCGAATGTCGACATGCTGTGCTTTATGATGCTGACAGGTGGTAAGATTATGGGTAGAAAACTGAAAACAGGAGAGTTGGAGATGGGCTTGATACAGATAGCTCGCTCTTGATGCTTTGCTGGTGAAGTGAGAGTGTTAGTGTTGTGAGTGGATACTCAGGTTGTGAGTGAGAAGGTTGATATCAGTTGAGCCCCGAAGAAAGCGCAATCCATTCTTAAGTTTTCCCTATGTTATTGTTGGGCTCGGCGGTATGGTACGATCAACTGGTCGCTGCTTCTTCGAACGAGTGAGTAATGTTCTGGGAATAAAAGAGAGCTGGAGCCCAAAGCGGTGAAGAAGGTGATTTCTAAGGCGAGCGTTCCCGGCCGAATAGTTCAGAGATATTGGACCAATGAGATGAGATAAGTAGGGTAATTGGCTAGGTGCTTCGACTAACGACCTAGGAACTTGAACGTTGTAAGAATTGAATACTTAGCATACGATCAAATAGGTCGAGAGTCGTTGTCTGGTCTCACAATAGACTTGATCAGAATTATCTAAAGTCCGTCATGTTGATAATTTTCAGGGTGGGGCAATTCCGCAGTGACTAAGCAAATTGTGGGCCAACTTCAGCTCGTCTAAAGCAGTCGTTCAAGCTTTCTAGTATTATTTCATGTGTCAGTTGAGGTTTTCCCCATTCAAGACACGCACTCTTCAAGTGCTCTCTTCGCTAAGGTCTCTTACCAATCCATCTGCTATTTTAAGGTACCAGTCGACGCTCAGCGCCTCCCAATTTCGAGAATCAGTCACGAGGCCTACCTCAAAATACCAGACTTATATTTCTCGCAGTCAGGACCCGTATACTAACCTTTCTATCGAGCATTTTCTCCTGCAAAACTCACCGGCAGACTCCACAATTCTCTTTCTATACGTCAATAGACCGTGTATAGTCATCGGAAGAAATCAAAATCCATGGCTCGAGGCAGACCTGAGGCTCGTACGAGATCACCCTGCATTTCCGGCCCAAGACTACCTTAGACAGCACGAACATAGTAAAATAGTGCTAGTTAGAAGACGATCCGGGGGTGGTACAGTGTTTCACGATGGGGGTAATGTCAACTATAGCGTGATATGTCCTACAGAAGAGTTTACCCGCGACAAACACGTGGAGATGGTAGTGCAAGCAATCCGAAAATTCAATTCCCGAGCTCGTGTCAACGAGAGACATGACGTTGTCATTGATCAGGGCGGTATACTTGCGGAAGGAAAGCGGCCTCACCCTAGTGATATGCATACAACTGCATATGCTTCCGGAGACGTGGCTCCCCTGAAAGTTTCAGGATCAGCCTATAAATTGACAAGGCAGAGGTCATTGCATCATGGAACATGTTTGCTTGCGTCTCCAAATCTCGAGATAATATCCAGCTTTTTGAAATCTCCAGCGAAACCATTTATGAAAGCCAGGGGCGTGGAAAGTGTACGCTCGCCTATTGGGAACGTGTATAATGAACCCGACTGTGTTGTGGAGGACATTGTTTCCAAACTTCAGTTTGAAGTTGTAGAAGCGTTCTCTAAAATGTACAAAATTTGCGAAGAGGGTATAGCTGGGATCACTCTGCCAGGTACTAGCTATAGCCCTTTGTGTAGCCATCAAGTTAGTGGCTATGTCAACGATGAGCTGGTAAGAATTCCCGAGATACATAACGGAATTGAAGAACTAAAGGTCAGAAGTCCGTGACTAAAAGTCCCCCATTGGGTTTTAACTGACAGTGCCTACGGCGGTAGTCTCAAGACTGGATCTTTGGACAAACACCCCAGTTTATCTTATCAAGCCATGCATCCGAAGAAGATGATAGAGTCCGTCCACCGTTGCCTAAAGGAATTCCAACATCGGTATGCACCCTCTTACCGTTGTCATGCTTTTTCCAGAAGCGTAACTTTGAGACAGTCTGGGACAAGGAAGCTGACATCACGACAAATACAGGCTCGTGTGTATCTCAAAATTAGAGCTGGGGCAGTCACCTCGAGCAAGATTAGCCTCTCAGCGCGTCATCGTGAGGCTAGTGACGAGGTCGAGAAGTTTGATACCGCCTTGAGAGGGAAAAATCTCCAGGATATCCACCAATTCAAGGACGTCTTGAGCGCAAAAGAATTTCCAAGGAGCGAAACCGTTGCAAATGTGTCATCCTGGCTTGACACCATGTTCGGAAAGTAGGACGGATTTTCGCGCTCGGGGCACTCGAAAACCTAAGATCTCTTGCATTCGGGCATGAAAACCTTCCACCAATCATCCCCAGACTCGTGGGTCTCCATCTTTAGCTCTATATCTATGCCTTCTAGCTGTTTTACCATATCCTCCACTGAGCTTAAGAAGGTCTTTAATTTTTGGGAGCTTGCCTCCCAGTCTCTCTCGACCCCCTCCCATGTCTGGTTACGGATGTCCAAAGCTTCTTCTAACTTTGGAGTCAAGCCTAGGCTCTGAGGACCCCCTTTATCTTCGCAATAACGGAGGATCGTTGCTTCCTCACGCAACCACACAACGTACAAGGCGCCTAGCTCAACCCTCAAGTATTCGTAATATCTCATATCCGGGAATTCATGAATATGCGTTTTGCCATACTCCCAAGCGTCTTTGCCCGTGCTTACCCATATCATCATGGTACAGCGTACGTGGTCTCGCAGCCTTGTTGTCTTTTCTCTCGAATCGACGATCTCGTCGTAGACAAACTCGAAGTCACATAATGCTCGTCGAACGTTCTCCGGTATATCTGCTAGAGTATCGCTGCGTGGTGTAACGACGTTGCTTGTAAGAACCGAAGGACAATATCCGTAATTGACGGACTTGTTCACTACTTGAATATCCTTGATCGCAAGCTTGCATTGCCGCTTGATAGAAAGCATGGCCGCCTCTATACTGAGTCGTTTGCGTGGTCTCGGCTCCTTTCTTTCTCTGGCCTCTTCCAAGAGAAGTTTTGTAGGATCATTGAACTTTTGCGTCAGAGTCGGCGAAGGTAGCGGGGGCGAGTCCACTCTGTGGCGTGTCTCGTGCTGACGTGCAATTTCTTCAAAACCCTCCATCATGAAATTAAACTTCTTTTCCACATTAAAGAATTGAACGGCGCATATAAAGGAGTCTATGAGTGCATTCGTGCTTGCCTGCCTGATGTGAATCTTCTTGGCTATTGCCTCAATCCTTTTTGTAATATCTTCCTTGTCATCTGCTGTAGCATCAACTTTCTCGCTTGTCAACAGAATGATATTTTCCTCAACGCTCTCAAACTCTTGGAACATCTCATCGTAATGGGCCACACACTGCTCCAACTCCCTAAGCTCGAAGGTGTCGATTTCTTCTGATCGGGCAGCCACCTCTACGTCATTGTTCTCGTTGACTGTGTGGGTACCATCAAGACACCTCGTCGCAGCCCCGAACGCCTGGGTCGTTGCGTGGATCTGGCGACTGATTTCGGTATAAGTCATTCCCGTCGTAGCCTCTGGATTAAAGGGCGTGTGAATAGAGCCATGGATGTGAGGACATGTACATGCTGGTGATTGACCAAAAAATGCTTGTGTATTTAGCTTGTTGCGTGTATTCCTTTTGGTCCTCATGCTGACAGATCTCAGACTGAAGGATGGCCGAGCGATCAACAAGCCTCAAGATCCGCGTGAGGAATGAAAGTTCAAGGGAAGATGTGTTTTTTGTATGCTAACTTGAGGCTACGAGAGCTTGTGAGCTAGTAACACCAAATTATTCACAATCGCATTGTTCGATACCCTATGAACAAGGTGGACAGTAGTGAAGTATGGATGATCGCGACTTAATAACGCGTTTCTGTGCTAACTTGAACAGAAGTGTTTTTATAACACTGCTACCATGTTGAATCAGGTCGCGTTTATCCAGAGACCGGCTCTCAGTGCTTTACTCTACCCAGACCTGACATGTGAGGGAACGCCCTTTTCTGGCCAAGGTTCTACTAGGGAGGCTGTGAAAGATGCTTTGAACTCGTACAACGGTATTCCAGGTTTCGAGGATAACGCTTCTGCGTTTGCCTTAGAATTCCGACTCGGTGTGAGTCTGCATGTTTCATTCCACGATTTCTCTCTCACTTGCAAATCAAGATGTATATTCATGCTGATCACTGACGCCTGTCTTAATTGTTGAAATGATGTTCAAGAATTGAATGAATCCATCACTAATCCTCCGCTCTGCTACCAGAATGTATCGATCGAGAGCTTGGAGTCCTCTTACATGGAGCCAACAATCCTGTTGTAGCTTGCGTCATTCGATTTCGAGATTCGAGTCTTGACATCGCTCCGTTGTTCGTTGATAATCACTAATGTTCATTTCTCCCGCTGCAAAGCCGCTACAACGATATTTTTACACTGCCTCCACACAAACGATCGACTCCTTGGGAAGCGTTGCTTGATCTACTTCGTCCCTTGATGCTCAATTGCCTGCAGAATTTGGGACGCACTTACCGCTGGTTAATTCCATGCGGACGACAGATCTTGAGACACTGGGAAGACGTGCTAGCTGTTTTCTCCCAATTGGGACGTGTCCGTCAGGGCTACCTTAGAAAAGAACCGTGTGATAGGTTTTAGCTATGAACGGGCCGATTTGGCAATATTCAGGATCTATCATCTACGTGTCGCATGCCCTCCAATTGGATAGATCCCACCATCTGCCCTTACGATATTTGCTAACCATGATGTAAAATCCCGTCTCGTGACACGATTTACCATGACATAAATTACTATCGTACCTTATTACCATGATATGTAAAATACGTACTCTCGCTTAAGTCTCCCGCCGCACCTAAACTTGACATCAAGGGTAAACGCAAAAAGATCGAGAGTTGGGTAGTTTCATCACAAAGGGCGTACAGTCCGATTCTTTATGGTCATCACGATGCCGGCTCCATGCTTCCGCCAGTAGCCGCGCTGGGGTCCTTCACCCGGTCCACTATACCAATATCTGACAGGACTAGCGGAAGATCAGTGTCGTTTTCCTACCGATTCTACAACAGTGCCTTAGACAGACATAGTCTTGTAAACTCCGAAAGCATCTTGCCTCGAGCGAAAGATCACGAAGACTCATAAGTTGGCGTTGATGGAAAGCTTTAAAAATCCCCGCGGCCAAAGCTCCCCAAGAGATGCCAGTGTTTCAAGAAGAGGAACACCGACCGAGTCTTGTGGACACCTGTTTTTGGTTTTGTTTGGAGAGAGCTTGGGAAGAGAAAGAGTCGGCTAATACGGACTGCACTGATGTCTCAGGACTCGGGCTGTTCCTGAAATTTCTTTTCCTCAAGGCCATGACACTTGGATTCAATCCAACATTGAATACTGCTGCTTAGTGCATCTATCCCACAAGGCCTTTCGTCGGTTGGAAAACGAAGTATCGTAACTTGGGCCGTAATGGAGACGGTTACAAGTACCGCAGACTGTAAAAGCTCCACCTAAATGAGTAAAATAAGAAATTAGGCAAATCTTGGTGTTCTTCGCCTTACCAGTCACTGGTTCAGATTTCCGACATTCGTATAAACTATTTCAGTTAAGAGACTTGACTGGCTGGCCAAGCATGCTTGAATACAAGTTTCCCAAATTCATCAATGTGGAAGTCACGACCTATGCTGGGCGCAGAAGCCATAAACTATGTTTTCTGAATACAGGACCCAAAAAGTCTGAAATGCTTCTTTGTTGCAAATATACTGTAAGCAAATATGCCCTCCTCTTGCATACCGCCTTCGTCTCATATCCTAATCACCTTCGTGCTACTGACGATTGATACCTGTTATTCATTAGGGAAAGCTCGACTGCCGTGTTGATGCTCACATACCTCGAAGTAAGTGCGACCTAGCCACCAGTCGCCTGTAACCACATCCGCCCTCTATCCTTTTCTTCACAAATTTGCAGATCGTCAGCAGCACCCTAAGTGGTTAGCAAGCCCCTCCTTATCTTCCATTGGAAGACATTTCTCCTTCACAAAAGTGCCACCTCGCATAGATCCATATAGATTATTAGCACTAAACTATCCTCATGATTCTGTTGGTGGAGTTGGGCCTGCTTGTGTTGGTAATTGATGCAAGCATTGCTAATGGGATCTAGGGCTCTCGCGTCGGTTGTATTGGTTTCGTCGAAACGGAGCGGATGGAGCAATATACTGGACTCGACTCGTTAGTATGCGAAGTCGGTTGAATAGCTCGAGCGACTTGACGAACCTACGCTAACCGGAGCCTGGTCATGACACTCTGTGGCGAATCATGATAATCAAGGGGGTCCGAACAAGTTCTCAAGTTGGTTGAGAAGAACAACGGCTTGTTGATTGGAGTAGAAGACGTCTGGGTAGGTGTAGTCCCATGCTATGTTGAGTCGTCGATGGCGAAGCCCCCTCTCGCATCCTCTACCTGGAACGCCCCTTGTACACTTGGAATGGTCGCTGAAGCTGTCACCACGGATGTAGGTATAATTGTATTTGTCCTCAGGTGTTACCTCCCATCCGCGCAATTTGCCGACCAAATAATCCAATGGTTCAGGCCAGACGAATAAGTTCTTTTCATGCTCAGGTTGGCCATCATCATTAAATAGGTAATATTCCGGTATCGGACACTACGACAATTAGCTTTGGACCTCTTCAAATTTGAGATGCAGCACGCACTTACCTGCCAGGTACCTATCCATCTCTCATGCACATGAACCTCATCCTCCTTGGAAAATGCCACACTCTTCCGTACACTAGGCTTGTACCCTTGGTTGGCCTTTCGAAGGATCCCCTTGAGCTGGGGAGGGGGGTTTTTGGGCTTGGGAATGGCTGGAAAGTTGGTGGGTCTCGCACAGATATCGTGGAATCTGGAAGCTTTGGGGGCTGATGGGGTCGGCGGTGCTAATGTGGAATCAGCGGTCAGATTTGCGACTTGGTTGACATCGGCAATTGGTGATGACTTACCAACTACTGGGGCAGGAGGAGCTGAAGTAGCAGCAGGCAAATTGCGGAAATCTAAGCTCTCAACAAGCAAGGTCATCGGTGAAATTGCCCGGGGGCGGGGGCATCTTGGAGACCTGGTTGGAACAGCTGTAGTGGTGACTGTGGTCAAGTTAGCAAACGAGACCTTGAAGATAATGAGTGCTTGAGTAACTTACCCGGCTGGCGACTCGCATCAGGAGCGCGAGTGCGTTCAGCTTTGCGTGCCTCGTAAGCGGCGAGTCGAGCTTGGACACGTCGAACATCGCTTATTACTTCTGAGAATGGTTTGTTGCCGACGTGGCTGGCGTCGATGGGTTTGAGGGCAGCAAGGCGCTCCCGTCGAGCTTGCACTTTTTCGGAACGGGTCGTTGGAATGGCGACGTCGACAGTCGAGGGCGTTCGTCTCGTTGTCGTAGATGGTTGCAGAGCCGGCCGGTTCCGGATGATAGAAGTCGACTGTGGCTGGGTCGATGCTGGAGGGTTCGAGCGCAGAGCCGACCTATTCATTCGGATGATAGAGACTGACTGTGACTGGGTCAGCTTTGAAGAGGAAGGAATCAGGGCCGGCCGGGTCCGGTTGCCTGTAATCGACTGTGACTGGGTCGATGTCGGAGCGTTAGAATGCAGAGCCGGCCTATTCATCCGGATGCTAGAGACTGACTGTGACTGGGTCAGCTTTGAAGAGGAAGGAATCAGGGCCGGCCGGGTCCGGTTGCCTGTAATCGACTGTGACTGGGTCGATGTCGGAGCGTTAGAATGCAGAGCCGGCCTATTCATCCGGATGCTAGAGACTGACTGTGACTGGGTCAGCGTTGGAGAGGAAGGACCCAGGGCCGGCCGGTTCCGGTTGCCTGAGATGGGCTGTGACGGGGCCCATGGTTGACTGCGAGACAGACGAGCTGCTGCGCGGTCGGCGATAGAGAGGGCGACCCTGTGTTGAGACATTGCAAAGCAAGACTCTAACAGCAGGTGAGGAGGTGTGATGTTGGTGAGATCGATGTGAACAGTTATGACTGAAGTCAATTGTTCAACAAGATGAAACGCAGTGTACTGGTTTCATGAGGAAAGAAGAAAGAAAGAGGAAGAAAAACGGAGGGGATGGGGTTTATAAACAATCCGGTCCTGCAAGTAGGGAACCTTCTCAGGGGCAACGAGAACAGTGGAACGTTGCTATGTGACTACTTCTCTGGAAAGCTGGTACGCTTGCACAGGGTACGAAGGTGTTACCAAGACTAGTATGCCCCTGCCTTAGAAAACGGCAGAAGCATTTAGAAGAGCATTTCGAGTGCTCTTTGAGAGGAATCGTGGAAATTCCATGATAGAAGATAGGCCGCAGGCTCGTTCTTTGACTTTGCTGTCGATAGAAGCACTTTCATCAGATATACTAACGATCTGCTTCTACAGCTTTGCCATTTTGCCTTCATTATCACTAGCCGAATGCTCCCATTCTTGCAATTCCATCCACTTTGCGTGTTGACTCATTTTTGTAAATCCTACTTTCATCTCAGCTGTGCGTACCTTTCATAAAAACCTCCTGTCGGCACTTTCCGCCATATCATCTCAACCCTTAGCCTTTTCTTTCACTTTCTGAGAATTGATCCTCGAGTAACCAGCTCTTCACTGGTTCAGCACAACGGTAAATCGGTTTATCGCTCTCTTGCAAATCACACTGCTAATCCAACCATAGCCAAACGCACCAGCAGACTGTACCTCTATAACGTCTGCTAAAGACCCAATCCCCGGGCTGAGCATTATTGGAAACCCTCGCCCGACGAGTGCGCTGGTCCGACTCGACGGAATCCACCAAACCAACATGCCTATACTGTCGAATAAGATTGTCACTATCGGGATGTCCCTCTTAGGTTTTCTGGCTGGCATCCGTTCAGCGGCACGCCATGTTACATACTCCTTCAAGAATTCGACTCACTCTGTGTATCTCCTCTACCCGCACGATGGTCTCACTCCTGCTGACCAGATTCTTCGCAAGTTCAGGAACAATCATTGGCCACTATAGGCAGTAAGAGGTCCCTATGGTAAGTTTAAGCTCTCAAAATCCTGAGAATACATATTCTGACGTCTCACCATATTAGGGTCACTGGGTCTGCAGACTACAACCCCCAATTGTTTCGGACACAATGCGAAGGAGTAATTCGAGGCTGCATACGGCGTTGAGAATTCTGGCTGACAAGTCTTGGGAATCGGAATGGTCTTTTATAGCTACCGAGTATGTCGCGGTGTTTGGAGGACTTTTTTCATGGTATTTGGATTATATCTATACCAATTTTACGAGCTATACGTTATACGCCTCTGGCAGCTCATAGAAGACATAGCAGCGACCACGAAACCCACATAACACTCGCATTTACATCTCCAATCTCCCATGTCCGATCTTAGCTAGTTCTCACAACACCAGACAACTGTCGAATAGATCAGAGCTAATTCAACGTTATCTAACTATGGCATTTCGCTTAAAGGGTTCTACATCTCTTTCGTAGTGCAGCTTTCTACGAGGCGCTTCTTGACTATTGCACTATATTGCTAGATTTAAGACAATAAGGTCTGATGACTATTTTTGAGTACACCCCCAAGATAACGTGCTCTAAAGTCCAGTCCTTTGTTTCCAGATACCGCAGTCGCCCCGAAAACCCCACGTCTTCTCCCAAGCCACTTCACTCTCCATCACTATATCCCAGCAGTACTAGCTCAACCATCTGCCACTACTTAAACCCTTCCGCCAGCTTCGAACTGTTGATAAATCCTTTCCCTAAGCCTTCGATCAATTACAACGTCATCCCCTATCTTCCACAGAAAGAGCAGCCTGCGATATCCAAGCTTGGGTATAGTCTTGTCGGTGTATAGTCGTAGAAAGAGCAAGATATCTGGTGCCTTCTATGTGTTGATACCGCAGCGTTGAAGGCATGACGATGAGAGGAGGGTTGGTCGCTAGAGACGGTGATGGCTGGAGTTGGATACTGGGATTGGGACTTTAGTGGATGTTTATGCAGGATGGGTAGCTGACTTGTATGGCTATGGGTGTTATTTGGGGCGGGGGGGAAGAGATAGGTGTAGACGACGCTGGCGGTGTGGTATGAGTGTGCTGGAGAGAGGATGGGGTATTGTGAAGAGCGGGGGAATAGGAAGGTTCGAGGATCGATTTGTATGGAACCGTAATATGCTCCTCGGTGGGAGCTCGTGATGATGTAGTCTGAGAAAACTGGAAAGGGTTGAGTGTAGTAGGTTCTAGCACGAAAAGGCGCCCACTCGACCACACTTTTGGCAGGTACGACCCTGCTATGTATGCCTTCCGCAAATGCTTGACTCCAATTCTTCTGCTGGATACACTGAAGGACAGAAGCTTTTGAGAATCCTAGTAGAAAGAAGTAACCTGACTTTGCATGTGTATTTTCCGGCAGTGTCTCCCTTTGTTTTGTCTCTCATACCTACCACGTCCCATATTGGGTAGTTTGTGAGGTTTCCTCTACCCCGACACGTTGTATACAATGATGCTAGTCTTGTATATAGGGTCGAAACCTTCTAATCTAACTAGATGCTTATGGAAACACAATCCCGGCGTGTCGAAGAGACGAGTATAAGACCACGGGGGGACTGAAATGGAGTTCTGACGGAAGGATGGAATAAGGAGAAGGCTTCAAGTAGATGGGAGACGCCAATAAGCCGAATACACAGTCTATGCCTGAGATGCCCAAACCCTCAGAACCCGCATCATCAATTGGATACGATATGTATTAACCGACATGACACCTCTACTCTATGCGCTCCCCATACACAAAGCCCTTGTAAACACCGCGATCACACATCCGCGAGAGAAGATACGCCTCGATACAAACACCATTCTCAAACAGTGCAACTGTCATATCGAAATTCCAGAAGTTTCCCTTTCTGCTCAACCAGTTGCTCTCCATCTTGCTTCGATTCTAAGGCCCTGCAAGACTATGTGGCTTATATCCGACCTTTTTGGCAATACCAGTTTGTGAACAGAAAATCCCTGTTTCGAGTAATGGCTGGGCTCCTACTTTCAGATTTTGCATCCACTTCAAGTTCTTACGTCGGTTTCATCAGCCTCTAAGCATATGCATCTTCTTATTCTATGCATATCCTGCTCTCTTCGTTGACAGCTTCGTGTGACGTTGGGATTGAGTACTGAAGTTAGTTTCTGAGCTACTATATACGGTACTCGTATGCACGGGGTTTCCGCGCACACTGGGTTTCCGCGCACTCTAACCTAGAAAGGTTAATTACAGATAGTATCGGGTTTAGCGTGCTAAAAATGGCACTAGTATAATTAGTTATGGTTAGCGTGCGCGGAAACCCAGTGTGCGCGGAAACCCCGTGCATACGAGTATGGGACAGCTGGTTTAATACGTTGGCGGATATCTGGGGGTTCGTATTACGGTACTGTATTAAATACGGTTTTGACGAACTCCATACTGAAGATAATTTTGAAGAGCCAGCTTGACTGAAGGCTATCGGCAAGCGGAGTGGGGCCATGAAAAGGCATAGAAGGTGGCAACCGCCACCTCGTCGTTATCGATTATCAATAGCCTCGACAACAAGATGAAGAACATGAGAAAAAATATGCAATTCGTTCTCATTCATGTTTTTTCTGCATTTCTTCGAATTCGGTCAAAAATGCGCTTTTGTCTCACTCATTCACTTCACAGATTCAGTCGCTTAGATAGAGAATATGCCTTGACATCTCTGAGCGGCTTCCGGGCCAAATTTTGGCTCTGAGGGCTGTCAAGGGGGCGTCGAATTTGCCCAAACAAATGTATTGTTTAAACGAAGTCGATGCCAGATAGACTGTGATTCAGAGTTATGTATCTCCATCAGAGGATTTACTCTAATCTCAAATCAGTCAAGCGCAGTCTGTAAGAATCAAGTTGAGAGTGGTTTTAAAAGCTTGGGAGTAGAGCCTGTTGAGAAATATTGAATTATTGCTAGCTAGTAGATGAAACTCATGTTCCTCAAATCATGTTCTTCATTATTGGCCGTTAAACAAAATGCCCACACAACCCAGCTCTTCAAGAAGCAGAACAACAAATAGACGTGAACAAACATAAAACATCCTCATTGCGGTGATTGCTCTAGATTAAAAGGTGAAATGGCTGCCCTTGGAATAGAGAGTTGAAAGCATCATGGTTACAAGTAAGGAGACGTTTCCGTGCTCTGAAGCTGGACGTATGGACCACACTTCCACGGTCCAGGACCCTGCAACGGCGAATCCTCGTATCTGTTGCTTTCGTCTTTAACGTCTCCGGTTTCATGTTCCTGACCCTTCTGCTGAATAAGCTCAGGGACTCCTTGATGGCCGTTGAGCTTCAACTGTACACGAATCCCTCCTGCAATTCGATCATCTTCATCAGCATCCCAAAGCTCGTCATGCTTCTTATGCTGGGCCACAACCGTGTCCGCGATACTGGACCCACCCATTGAGCTTGCAATAACAACGCTTTTGATATCGGTGTAGTCAAATTTCGGCAAGCCTTGCCAGCCCTTGGTCCGTATAAATTCTTCGAGGAAAATGACGACAATGACAGAATTGACGGCGAAGACGGAGTATACGTAGCCTTTGGTGCCGAGACTAATGCCACCGACGGTCAAATTTCCGTTCCGGGTTGAGGTAGAGTTTTCCAAAACGATCTGCGCACTGGAAAAGGCAAGAAGAAAGTCGTCTAGAAGAGACTCGAGAGCCATTTCAATGCTCTTTATTAGAGGGTCGTGGTTGCGACTTTGATCGAGAGCCGCGATGCTAGAACTCCCGGCATCAAAAGATATCTCTGACCCGCTCATCGTTTCAAATTGAACATCAGAGAGAAACATCTCGCCAATGTTAGATGTGTGTATTGAGTTGCCCAGGATAGATAGGTCCACAAGTTGGCGTAATGCTCGGGTCGCTATGTTTCCCAGACCCGGCTGACCCTGAGCGGTGTAATTGCTACAGTCCGTAACCAATTTCTCGAACACATCTCCTAATGAATTACAGTTCCAAGCTTTGAAGGTTGCGTTCGTCTGCGCTGTAGGATCCATGTCTTCGGCAGAACCTTGTCTCGTAACGTTAATAGACAAGGACGAGAGATCTACATTGACGTGGAATTCGGTAGGCGCAAAAGTCACATTGCACTGAGTATTATTGAGAGGCAAATAGCTACCCTGACCTGCTGCGATTGCGATGATGCCTCTTCCTCCGGTGTTGACGTGTTCTGGATGGGCATTCATGCAGACAATGTTGGAGCCGTTGGTCGCGGTGTACTGATAATACCAATCCATAGCATTGTCTGGGGTAGAGCCTTTGCAAATGTATACATTAGGAGTATAACTAGCTGATTGCCTTTCATATAGTGTCGTTATCCATTGAGAGCTCGAATTGAACTCGCAAGACACGCTAACATTGTATCCGACTTCCGTATAATTATACGCAAAGGCATGTTGGTAGCTTTTGTCAAGGGGCGGGTAAAGACCAACCGATGCTCCAACACCGTACGAACGTGAAGTATATGTGAAGCCAGTTTTGTCACTTCTCGGAAGCCCCTTCGTTTTATGTGCGTCGTAAACGACTCCAGCAGCAGTGTTGACGATGGATTCTCCTCTGTCAAACGCTGGGGTGTAAGAGAATGTTCCTAATTTCTGACGATATACGGGATGGGGCGCATCTGGCCACCATGTCTGGTTCCAAGATGTCTCGTCAGGATCGGGCGCATAATGTGAGACATTAATATTCCGAGGAATAATGTGCGTTGACAGAACAGGAGTAAGAGCACCAGTCCAAAGTGTCCCTGGAATAGCTGCGAAGGCACTAAATAGTAGCGCAGGAATGAAGTATTTCAGTGGTAAGCCATAATCAGTTCTATTGAACGATATAGCTCTCCACCATTTCAGGCGGTCGAGGGTCGTTGCATATTTGGCTAACTTTATTCTTGTCGCGAAATTGAACGATGACGTTAAACCGTAGAGATGCAAACATCCGAAGATAGTTGTTAAGATATGTAGGATGACCTGAACTGATGCTCGGTTGGAGCTAATGAAGCCATATAGCTTGTCGTTAAGATATGTTGGTCGATTGATGTAAGCGAGAAGTACAGATGACATGCAGGTGGTAAGGGACAAGCCTATTGCTGGCAGGTACTTCGACAGAGTAGTTGCCCAAGTGCTGATTCTGATATGGCTTGATGACAGAGTACTCGCCCAAGTGCTGACTCTGTTATAGGTTGATGACTTTTCTGAAGTTTCGCTCTGTCCCCAAAACCGGACCACTCTCGGGAACCACTTCTTACGAGCCTTCTCGTTATTTGCAAGCGCTCCTATACTGCAGTCCTTAGCCATTGAAGCCGTATATTCTCAATTGGATTTATAGGAGCAGAGAAGTGCTATAGCTTCCCAACGGTTTTTGGGATATAGGGTATACTGTCTGATTTTGAAATTATGAGCACGCAAAGTCTACTTTCCGAGGCAGGACAATTCCTATAAAGAGGTACGGTGACTCCGGCAGCTATCAAAGCCTCGGTCCTGTAGAAGGGACGCACTTTTCCGTGCTGTCGTCGTGAGAAGGAGCCATTGGATTGCAAGCTCTAGGTCCAGACACATTGCGCTCGAAGGGTCTCCGCAGGTCCTGATGAGGAGCGATGTGTTTAACCGGTTGTGGGCGAATAGAGCCAACCCTGTGGACATATGTTCCACTCGCCCTTACTCGAAACAGTGAGATCATCATCAGCCCCGCTTTCTTGTCATGTGTTGAGAGCGGAGAGTATGAGAAGATAATTGAAGAGGGCGGCAGCGCGCAGTAAGTTCGTTTCCAGACGTCACACAGAAGCAATGCTATACTTGAAATCTTTAGTTCAGTTCTGTTGGTTGTGATTGAAAGAACGTAACACTACCAGCAGGGTCTATCAAGGACAAGAGCAACATTTCGAGAATAGACTAAAAACCAGGTAAGATATGTAGACAATCCATACCACACCTCGGATCGGGATCCGAGTAAGGAATCTGGAGACTTCTGATAGCCGGGTAAGGTAGCTAGCCGTGGTAGTGGCTGGTATATCAACAGAGGTGTCAACCTTCTAAGTTACCTACTATATTGGCGATTTACCACCTTATTAAACGGGATGGAGCCCGCACGCAAAGCTCTTTTGAGTTGCGATTGTTGGGAACGGTTCAAGGTATAGATATGCGAGCTTAGAGTGAAACGACAGCTATCGTAGTATTGAAAACCCGGGAGCGCTCATTGTTATGGATGGCTGCCAGCGATTTTGCATTCAGCCTGGGCACAATGCATGAGGATGCATACGAAGAAACTTGACATATGTACGACATGAGAAAAAAAAGAAATCGTACAGGGGAATATTTACGCTGAAAGGTGCGGTTACATGTAGTGATCAGTGCAGTTTTGAGCGATGTTGGCTCCCTCGACACCCGATCGGCCCATCCAGGTTTCACATATTGTCCCACTTGGTATAGTCACCGGTTTCCTTAAGAGCGAAAATTGTCTTTGCTCGCTTCCACGGCCGAGGAATTATCCATGGAAAGAAGATGATGTTCGACAATGAATAATAGGACCTCATTGAAGCCTTTTCATGTTCGCGTTATTTCACTATTCTACCAGAGGAAAGCAACGCGAGCCGAGCCGCTAACACCTGCCGCCTACCTAGACAACGCGATTATGGAGAAAATCTTCGGTCGATGCTCTTGCACTATGGGTAGAAATGAGCAGAGGCTGTAAGCCTTGGGTAAAGAAAACTGGTTTACAACAGTATTCTAATGCATTGCGATTTGATGATAGAGGAGTTATAGGGAAAGTCAATTCAACGGCATGACTGGTGAGCGCCAACGATCTTTGAATTGATTTCTGATCGAAAGTATTGCAAACAATCCGGTTCAGTGGAATTCACTCAAATTTATGGTGTCTCGTCTTCCTGTCTTTGCATCATCTGATCTTCTAGCACTTGGCACGTCCATTTGTCTCATCTTACGCTCTCTGACCCCCTACTCCACCGCTTGTTTCCTTCTCTGAATTTCTTTCGTATGCTGGGAGCTGTTAAGAGCTGTTGCGCCGCTACTTTTTATGCTCTCCTATTCTCCTGTTTCCTGCCCAAGATCTTGTTCCGAGACTTTTCCTCCATTCGGGTGACTGGAAGGTATAGATCTTTTTCTGTAGCTCGAATCTGGTGGCCGAGGGAGTGAGGACCTGCGGCGAATGTTGAAGAAAACCCTAAAGGAAAGCAAGCAAGATACGATGACCGCTGCAGGCATCAAATCATATCAGCACTAGGATTTAGCGACGACCCTACGATGGCAGATAACTCACACACGCTTGCTTCGATCATTGACCAAAGGCCAAGCCAGACTACATCTACATGATGTGCAGAAGCGCTTGTCTCAACGACACGAACAATCGCAAAGACAACGTCAACTAAGCCGAGAAGAAAGATCCCGGCCAGACCAGTTTTCTGCTTTCGATCGATCCGTAAGTCCCATACGAGCCGGAGGGGAAGTGCCATGACTGCGAGAACGATCATTTAATGACGTCCTAGGAGAGAACGAGTGAGATACTGACTTAGGAAATCACAGAGGATGTCGACCACTGTGGAGTAGTAAAGGCTAGCATTCGACACCGATATGTCTCTTCGCGTCTCGCAAGCGCCTGCAATTATGAGCTTGCTGTGTATGGTTTCTATGATTTGAGCCTCACCTAGGGTAAAATAAGTCGATATCGGATAGCAGGCGGCTAACTGTATAGCCCAGCAGCCGAAATAAGAAAGCAAAGTGAAGATGCACGCGACTGTCCACCAGATTAGGTGACCCGGGAGGTTTGCAAACAGCTTCTGATAGTACATCAAGAAGGACATCTTGACCGCCCATAAGCAAGTCCAGTATAGTACGATAATTGCAAATTGGAGCTTGAGGAAAAAGTGTGCTGATGGCCCGATATCTGGAGTAAAAGGCTCTTCTCCTTGGGATATCCTCCTGATCCGGAATATCGGTGAAGTGATGTAGTGATACATGGTGGCCATGGAAATAAGGATAGCAAGGGCGAAGCAAACGCAAGCATCGTTAGCGGAGACTCGGCCATGAACATGTCGGTTGATCAGTAGTCGACAAGCGACGAAGAAAATTGCGAGAGCAACAGCGGTCCACACGACTGCCTGTAGACGCAATGTAAGTAGAGCAAGGGTGGTTCTCATGCGCGAAACAGACCTGGAAGACTGTGGGAGTGAGGCCGCCAATTTTGGTCACCATTCTGAATTTAGAGACTTGCAGATTGGATACAAGGAAGGCATTGTGAGGGTTATATGTCCCTTGCTCCAACTTCATCCCTTGCGTGTGGTAACAACAGGTTTGCATTTCTGTGGCTATATCCTAAAAGTCCAATCTGTCCCATATAACGACACGCGATTTTCAGTACCTTCAACCTAGAATGTACCATCAACCACTCTCGTCATTGTTAGGGACAGTACTCCTTCTAAGCTTCTGTGAAGCTTGGGTCAACGCCAAGACAAGTGTCTGCACGAGACAGAGTGTGAGCCGAACGGAGGATAGGATTCCATATGGACCCACCAGTTATGATTGCGTGGGTAGTTCTCAAAATTTCCCAGCCTGATAGCTAAGATGTTGCACTCGACAGTGTTATCGACTGAGATTCCGATTTGGCTCGCAAATTTCGTTCCCTAATTCGACCGTCTACAACGACCAGCAGAACGGTACCGATGGCTACTGGACTCAGCAGGAAGCGTCTATAACGCCAGCTTGCCGACTTGCGCCCAAGTCCACCGAAGATGTCTCGGTTGCTGTTGCAATACTCTCCCACTCTCTGTGCAAATTTGCGGTACGGGGAGGAGGTCACATGTCCTGGGCAGGCGCAGCGAACATTCAAGATGGAGTTACCATTGATTTGGGTTTGATGAAGGACGTGACCGTCTCACCAAATAGTACCACCATATCCGTTGGTAGTGGAGCACGATGGCAGGACGTTTACTCGAAGCTCGATGCAATGAATCTTTCGGTTGCTGGTGGTCGTGTGTATGATGTGGGGGTCGGAGGATTATTACTTGGAGGTGAAATGCTTCGTTAGTCTCTCCAGTCCTGTTTTCTAACTAACAAAAACCCCAGGTGGCAATTCATTCTTTGCGCCGCGGTACGGATTTGCCTGCGATAATGTCGCGAATTTCGAGGTCAGTTTATCTCTCGCAGTCAATCTTGTAATTAAGCTGACGCACTAAGATCATCTTGGACGGCGGCCGAGTCGTCAATGCCAATGCTCGCGAAAATTCGGACCTTTTCAAGGCGTTGAAGGGGGCTTCCAACAATCTTGGGATAGTGACACGATTTGACCTGAAAACTTTCCAACAGGGGAAGCTGTGGGGAGGGTTCATTATCTACCCATTCACAACTGCTACACGGCAACTGCAGAGTCTGCAAAGTTTCACCACAGCTTCAGGTGCTGGAGTTGATCCATTTGCGTCGCTTATCAATGCATTCATCTTTACCGCGGCAGGACCGAGCTTTATTGCAAACCAATATACCTATACTAAAGCCGAAGCATACCCTAAGATATTCGAGAATCTCACAAACATACAACCGCAATTACATAGTACCATGCGAATCACCAATCTGACAAACCTTACTATTGAGCTTGGTGCTGGTGAGTTGTCCTTATTCCATCACGGCCATATCAATCTTGTGGTCGAGGCTAATACTATCATGACCAGGTACCCCTAATGGATTTCGGTAAGCAGCCCTAGCATATTCGTGATGGGCGAAGTCTCTCTCCTTACTAATTTTAAAAACCTAGCCAACTATTTGGGACAGCGACTTTTGCAAATGATGCAACATTATTTGCACATCTACTCACTCTTGCTGAAGCAGCATTTCTACCTGTCCAAATGGTCAATTCGTTTCAAGCTAGTTTTGTCTTGCAGCCGATCCCAAAGTCCATTACGAGTAAAGCCGCTCTGAATGGAGGCAACTCCCTCGGCCTAAAGCCGGAAGATGGGGACTTGGTTTGTATGTATCACTCCTCCTTACGGTCGCCGGTCAACAAGATAGACAGAGACTGATATCATAATCCTAGGGCTCGATCTCACCATACAATGGTCTGACGCCAAGGATGATGCAGCCATCAACGCCGCTACCGAATCGCTTCTGCGTCAAGCCGTTCAGTACGCCCAGTCCCAAGGTCAATACAATGGATATCTGTATCTGAACTACGCCCTGCAGCAACAGGACCCTATCGCCGGATACGGAAAGGAGAATCAAGCCTTTTTACGTGCGATGTCCAAGAAGTATGATCCTCACGGGACCTTTCAGAAGCTGGTGCCAGGTGGTTTCAAATTGTATCGTAACGATTCGACGTGCTGTTGAGAGCAAAAGCCCATATATACTCGCACTGTTCCGTGGGTTCATTTGTGAGCAATCTAGGTTCAATTAAAGCTAAGTGGGGTCCTCCAGAAGTGCGCAAGTTACAAGGGAATCCAAGACCCTGAACGGAGCCAAGCATTTCAATTTGCGTCATCTATAGTTATAGGGGTTAAATTCATCACCATGTGAATAAATCCTCACAGCCGCAGAAGTAATTGGGGGGATGGATTTGCGCGCTTCCCCATGTGCTGCTGCCTGGTTGATCCAATGGACCATAATGGAAATATGTTATACGACATTCATTAGGAGGAATAGTCTGTGAACTTGCTCAGTAGCTCGTCATCACATACCTACTCAAAGAGTCTTTTGGCGTGAAAGTCCATTCCACGGTCATGCCTAAGTACCTACCTAGCCAACAGAAGATCTATTAATATTAGGGTCTGAGCCTCTGAGGTTTCGCGCATCTACGGGAGCATGGGTATGCTAAGCCCAGCTGGGGCTTAGCGTGTTACGCATGCTCGGCAGATATTACTTGCCTTAGCTCCGATCTAATACCCGAGATTTCTTGACCACAAATTCCCACCTTTCCACCTTCACATCCTGCGAAACAACATCTTTCTTGTCTCTTGACACTATCTAAACTTCACGACTGGAGGCGGAATAGCACCAACAAATACATACCTTCCTCGACGACATGGATTTACTACAGAAGAAGCTCTGTACGAGAAATTCTTCAGGGAGATGTCGCTAGTATTTGCTTGAACCATCCCACGGAGGGTATCCCTCCACCGAGCTGTACCCCCTTCGAAGTCCTTGTCGCTGTTGCTCTCATCGTTGTCTTTCTACCAAAATGAATCCCGAACTCCAGCAGAAAATCATCACCCGTCATGGCCACCTTGTCTCCCACTCAGACTCCCCATCCTATGTCAGCAATCCTGGTACCCCGAGCATGGAGAACAGTGGACCTCCTTCTCCTACCAGTGGACCAATGGTCAACTTTGCAGAAGTAGTTCCTGGTCTATATCGCAGTAGCTTCCCAAGAAGCGGTAACTTCGAGCACCTGCAGTCCCTTGGCTTGAAAACTATCCTGTGCGGGCTCCAACCAGTTCAGAAAACCAGAAGTTCAAGCTGATCACTTCTAGCACCCTGGTTGGAGAGGATTATCCTGCTGAGAATGTCGAGTTTATGGAGGGGAACGGCATCCAGCATTTCCAAATTCCTATCCCAGCGCACAAGGATCCGTCAATTGTCATTCCTCCCGAAAGTATTGCCAAGGCTCTCAAGATCATGTCGGATCCGTCTAAATATCCTCTATTAGTGCATTGCAATAAGGGGAAGGTAACGCATCGAGTTTTGGCATGCTGTTGCTGGCAATGCTAATAGATCTCTTAGCACCGGACTGGGTGTATTATGGCGTGCTATCGGAAGATCTTCCATGACTGGAAAATCGACGCTATACTTACAGAGTGGGTACTACAACATTATACTTCCTATTCAGATTTTTGCTAACAGATGTAGGTATCGCAAGTATGCAGGCAGCAAATGGCGAACCCTGGATGTAGCTTTCATCAGTCGATTCGAACCAGAAGAGGTGATAGCTATAGTTGAAGCCACGAAAGGTATCCCAATTCCGGCTACCAAGCGGCCATCACTTTCAACGGTGCCATTTCCAACGCCGCCAGCATCGGACGGATATGAGTGGGAAGAAGATTGATACGTTGAGTTCGCTATTGGAAAACCCATCGAAGACACGAGGTTATATTGCTGTTATTATTTGGTGTGGCATTACTGAATACCCCAACATCGCATTGGTCTACTCGATCACGATACCAGTCTTGTATTTGGCATTCGAAAAGTTAGGATACATATGATTAGTTATGCGTAATGCCCAACAGGCAACACAAACTTTTTACCAGTCGACAGGACCATAAGCCAATTTCTTCTCTTCTGTCGCTCTACCTTGCTTAACTAGTTTTTACTCACAGGCTTTGGAAAATATCCAAGACTCCTTTCTTTCCGTTTGCTTCTACACAATCTCTCACTATGGAACATTGGCCAACACAATTGACATTAACCACATGCCGACATACTGATTTCTACTGACGGACCAACTACGACGATCAAACTAATAAGTACTCTTCTACCACCGTGGTACCATCGTTTGTTTTCCCCAAGGCTTCACGCATGGGTCAAGGAAGAGTCGCTTTCATTTTCAACGGCCCCAAAGTCAAGTGCCACTCATCCTGTGAACTGTTTCCCCACACAGCCAACTTCCGAAATTCCTTCAATCTCCAAAAAAAGCGATTTCTCGCATACCGCTTTTAAAGATTATTTCGGAAGAGTCAGGGTATAAATTTCCTCCATTTCCCTAATTCTTCCGTCAACTTCTTTCAGCTAACGTACCTCATCATCCTCTCAAGCAACCCCCTTTCACACCCGTCATCAAAATCCCCACCTAAAATCCCATTACCATAATAAACATATCCATTCAACTATCGCAGACATCCCAGTTCTCACCCAACCCTACAACCCCCCCTTCCCCTCCCAATCACATCCCCTCCTTCTCCATCCCCCACAAAAAACCCTCTCAAACATCCCAACAGCAACCCTCGCATACAGATCGATGCAGGAGTTGCATCCGGCAATGTAGTGCCCGCAGTACCAGCACCAGCCGCCTGCGTTGGGGATGTTGCATTGGCAGCAGCGCGTCATTTTTATTTTATTTTTTATTTTATTTGGGTTTGTCTGGGAATTGCTGGGGATGTCGATTGGGGGGTTTTATAGTGGGTGGGTGGTGTGCGTACGAGGGTTGGGAGCTGTGGTATGCGTAAACTGCTGAGATTGAGATCTGGCAAAAATGAGATGGGCAAATGGGGGGTGTTTATATGCCCCCTGAAATACAGCCGTGAGAAAGAGAGTAGAGAGGACGTTGTCGTTGTTCTTGTGTGTTTGTTTGGCTTTGTCGGAGACAATAGTGGACCATGAGGGTTTTGAAAGGTTTCTAGCGGTGAAATAAAAAAGTTCTTTGTTTGTTCAGAACGGTCGGGGAGGATGAATGGGAAGTATGGGAGTGTGAGTTTGATGAAGAAAATACTATTTCTTCCGGAGATAATTGACAGGCGGCCAAGGCACCAGCTACTCTACTCCCTCCCGTAGGGAAACGACACTCTTATCGACCTCATGTCCCAAATCTCCCTCTCGCACCCCGCCCCAGTGTCTCAAGCTGAAGCCCCAGCCAGCAATGTCTTGATCGGGAAATTCAGCACTTCTGCCTGAAGCAACCAAGATCCCACCTCGAAGCTCGCAGATCCGTCTCTCGATCTGCTCGCAGCCACCGGTTTTTGCAGCTCTTTCGAGAAGATGGCGAATTCGCATCGACTGCTCAAATCAACACTGCCTGGTCGAACATCTCCATGCCTCGTCCCGACCTACATTGAACTTACGCATTCTATTCCCCCCCCCATGTTCGAAGCCCTCAGAGCTCCTTTTTCCAGCCCAAAGACGTTCCTAGCGGTGATAGCCTATCTTTGAGAGGGAAGGTCACGTTTTCTTCAATCACGGGTGTGAGCGGAGTTTTTGGGGCTCAGCTTACATTGTTTGATAATTCTGTAAGCTGGTGGTAACAGAGGGGAAGTATGGGTGATGGGGAAGGGTGCGCACGTGTGGTGGAGGTTGGTTGGTTGGGTGGTTGGTTGGTTGGATGGGGAAGTAGTATGGGAGATGTGACCGGTTCTGGGTAGGGACCGGAAGTATTGTTGGTGAATTGGATCGTTAGATTCGAGGAGTGAGAATGTGATGATCGGCTTTGACTTAGCTGAGTTACAATCTTCGAGGTGTTGTTCTTGTGATTCTTTTCCCTTTGCTTTTTACAAGAGAAGACTTATACATTTCGTCTCTTTGGAAATCCTACATGACTCTTCTTTTATCATCATCATTCCCAATTTCTTTCCCAACCCCACCGTCATTGTTGCTGGTATTGATACCGTTTGTCGCAAGTTGTCAAGCCACTCGGCTGTTTTTCGCCAAAATGTGAATACATCCGACGTGGCCTTGATCAGATGTGTATACCAACGATCCAAACATTATTAGCATCTTCATACATGCTCTCTTTCGACTTTTAATCGCTCGTTTGGCTCTCTCCTCTCCAATCCCCGTTTTCGACTTCTCTAAACTTTCGCTCTCTTTTCATGCACTTCGTTTTCCATCTCTAATCTTTTTATAATGCTTTTTTACTTGATTTCCCCCCCCCCTCTTTCTTTTTGGAACTGAGGGACGAGGATGCGAGAAGGGGCTTGGATGATAAGAGCAGAAGTATGATGGAAATTACGTGAGGGGGTGCAAGGGGTTTGGGAGAGATAAAGGGAAGAGATAGAAGAATAAACCAGAGACGGGATATGGTTCTCTTCTCTTCATACTATCCTTTCTCCCCCCCCTTTTAACCTCCCCCTCCACCGCCCGCTCCCCCTTATCCGAGCCCCACTCCCTTCACACAAAGCCCTAACCCCCTCCCCTTCCCCTGCTTCCACCACCCCCCTCCTCCCTCCCCCATCAACATCCACAAAACAACCAACTAAAAAAAAACCCCAAAAACCCCCCCCCCCCCCTAAACCGAACCATCGGACGCACTTCCACCTTCCTGCTATTTCAAAATTTCTAGGCTGAGCGTGTGCCGTCCGATCTAAAAACCCATTCGTAGCATCCATTAACCAACGAATGCAACTGGTCGCTTAAACCGTTATTCCCCGATCGCTTGACCAACCGGGCTGTTTTTTTCGCTGAAAAAGTGGAGGATACAGAATTGGGAGAGAGGGGGTTGGATGGGGTGGCTTAGCGGAGTAGAATTGGGAGGGAGGGGGTTGGATGGGGTGGAGTGGAGTGGAGTGGGTTTGGTAAGGGGGGGTTAGTGGGTGGGTTGGGCTGGATGAGTGATTGGGGGGTTGTGGTGGAGGTGGGGATGTGAAAGGGGGGTGGGTTGGTGTTTTTCCGCTCCTCTTTTTTTTTTTGGGAAATTCGTGGTGTTCTCATCTAAGGTTTTCTCGCTCTGTAGGCCTCGTACATTCCGCTATTGTCTTTTTGCTCTATTGGCCATCAAGTCGTCTTGTTCTCAGAGGTCGATCACGCGGCAATATTCACTCGTTGCTCCTTCCCTTTCTTGTCAATCCCTCCTTCTCTATGCCAATTATCTCCCCCGCCTTCCATTCCTCTATTCATCAATCCCCAACCCAAACATCCCAGCCGAATTCCGCCACGCCCACCCTACCACCTCCTCCACCGGCACTCCCTTAATCCCTGCAACCGCAAATGCGACATTCGCGATTGTGCATGGTTCGTTGCGGCCTTTGACTAGGCAGCCGCGTTGGTGTTTTTCTTTCTTGAGGGATTTCGGGAGGGGTGGTGGTGTGGGGTCGTTGGGGGTAGAAGAGGGGGAGGTGGAAGGGAAGGCGTAGGGGTGGGAGGCGTGGGAGGGGCGGATTTCGCACTGCGAGGGGTTAAAACGCGATTATTTGCAGAGGGTCTGCAAAGGTGTTTCAAGATGATGAGGGAAGGGTGCCGAGGGGTTGAGAAGGACGGCAATGAGGTGATGTGGGGCTTGTGACATGATAAATCAAGAGAATCGAAGAGGGACGAGGGGGAGAAGTAATAGTGAAGGAGCCAAAAAAAAAACCAACGGGGTAAGATATTGAGAAGCTGAAGCAAAAATATTCGAGAAATGCAAAAGTAGACAAAGGAGACGAAGAAGACGAAGGTCGAATCCACGTTCAGAAAAAGTCTCAAACTCACCCACGGCCCATCCGTCTCAATCTGCAACCTCTCCAGCGGAATCGCCCTCACCACCTCCGCATTCCCCTCCGTCTTCATACTGCACCCATTCACCCCCACATGAAACCCCATCCCCACCAACCTCTGCATCTCCTCCACCGTCCCCGTAAAACTATGCACCAACCCCCTCCTCGGCAACTCCTCCAGCCTCTCCCCGAGCAACCTCTCGAAGTCCTCCGCCGCGGCGCGGGAGTGCAAAAACAGGGGCAGTTGCACGCGCACGGCGATGTCGAGCTGGGCGGCAAAGTATTTCAGCTGCGTGGGTTTGGAGGCGTGCGAGAGGCGGTCGTAGTCGAGGCCGATTTCGCCGTAGGCGGTGCAGGCGCCGGCGGTTTTTGCGGTGAGCGCCAGGGCTTCGAGGGAGTGGAGGAGGGCGGAGGGGCCGGTGGCGTGGGTGTCGAAGGTGGTGGTGGAGCAGGGGTGGACGCCGACGGTGGCGTAGAGGAGGCCGGCTGGGGGGAGGAGGAGGAGGAGTGAGTACTTTTGTACGTAGAAAATGTGGAAAGGAGAAAATTCGTCAGATTGGGGAAGAGTTCGGAAACTGTAAATTCAGACGCTGGAATCAGGGACATGGGGTATAGAAAGGTTACAGAGCGGGACAGAAATCCGAAAACATCACATAGCGGCTATAACAGCAAACCAAAAAATTATAGGAAAAAACACCACAAGCAAAGCAATCAAGAAGCAAACCCCCTCCCTACTCCTCTTCTCTCTCAAAAAAACCCTCCCAAAATTCCCAAGAATTCCAAGAAAAATCTCACAAACCTCTCCCCTCCGCCATCTCAACCCCCGCCTTCGAACTCCCCAAACAACTCCCCGTAACCATCATCTTCGCACACCCAGCCTCAACAGCGCGCTGCAGCACATCCTCAAGATCGTCCTCGTGGACTTGTTTCCCGTGGTAGATCCCGCGGTAGACTGGGTCCGTGAGATTGATACCGACCTAGTTGGGTGCGTTTTTAGAGTGATGATTCGGGCGGGGGGGGGCTTAGGAAAAGGAAGGGGGGGAGGAGGGGGGGGGCTGTAGAGGGAGACGCAGGGGGAAAAAGGACATTGGGGGAAGGGGGTTGTAGAGCGGGAGGGAGAGTGGGACTCTTTTGTTTGAATAAACAAACAACACGAAAAAAAGCCATAGCCTCCCCCCCCACCCAAAACCCCCATAAACAAGCCAACAAGCCAACAAGCCAACAAGCCAACAAGCCAACAAGCCAACAAGCCAACAAGGCCAACAAACCCCAAACCCCCAAAAAACCCCCCAAACTTACATCAGCAAACCGAAACTTCCCCCCCGCCCCCGCCCCCGCCCCCGCCCCCGCCCTCGCCACCACATCCCCATTCACAGCCGGGACCGGACGTGTCGCTCTCGCCGACGTTGACTCCGAAGCGCACATCCTTCTCAAACCCCCGGAACCGCTCCTGTGGACCCCCGAAGTCAGGATTCGGGGGATCTGCGGCGCGGGAAGGAAAGGTGTAGAACGGGGGCGGAAAAGAAGGTTGGAGAAAGGGAAGGGGGGGGCCATGTGTCATGGTTTGTTCATTGTGGAAGTGGGGTTGTGAGATGGGATGGTGAGTTGGGCTGGTGGGGAGGTGTAGGGGGAGGGGATGTCGGGTGGGGGATGGGTGATGATGGCGGTAGCGGAATCTGATTTGGGTGGAGCGGGCTTTAGTTGGCATGAGGTTTTTTTGCATCTACAGCACGACCGCAACATATAGGGGATGGGGGGAGGAATCGGGGATTAGATATCACCGCGGTAGCAAGGCGTTGTACTGCACTCAATGAAGTAGAAAATCGTCATTGGTTCTAAAGATTTACAGCGAATTTTTGCATAACCCCTCCATCGTATATCCCCACGTCGGCTTCCACAGCCCTCCCATCCAGTCACACCACCTCAGTCCCAACACCCTTCTTCGTCTCCTCCGCTATCCTATCCGCCTCCTTGCTAAACCGTCCCCACTGCTCCTCGAAACTCTCCTGCCCGTTCTTCTCAATCACCAGTTTCCGCAACCACTCGTTCTCCGTCTCCAACTGCCCGATTCGCGATTGTAGCGCATCCGCCTTTTCGGTCAGGTCTTTGGTGGTGCGCTCGAGAGCTTGTTCGCGTTGCTTCTTCTTGACGCGGAAGCGGGCGGAGGCGGCGGTGTTGCGGCGGCGTTTATCTTCTTCGGCGGCTTTGTAGGAGGCGTCTTCGAGGTTGGAAGGGGAGGGCGCGACGGCGGGGGAGGAGGCTTGGCGTTTAGTACCAGGATAGGGGATGGGGTTGAAGGGTGGAGAGGTGGTAGTGGTGTTGTAGGGATTGGGCAGATTTTGTTGGGGTGGGTAGGTGGTTTGGAGGGGGAAGGCTGTTGTGTTTGTCGTAGTATCGAGGTGGAGAATGTTGTCAATCTCAGGAAATGTGTAGTCGCCTGTTGGTATTGATCAGTATGAAGTGGGTTGCAATAGTGGCGGCGATGGTTGCAGATAATGAAGCGCAGGATAGAACGTTGATTTTGCGGTGACGACATCGACATATCCTACCCAAGATGGCACATCAAGCGCAAGAGTGTCTGAACAACATACCATTGACAAAACCTAGCCCATTCGCACTGTCCTTGCGCGCAGTGACGTTCTCCGCTTTCACTCGTGCCTCTTGTGAAGGATCATACTCGACCGATGCCTCGACACCACTGCCTAGATCAAAATCGAAGAACTCGGCATTGGTGAACGTAGCAAGGTCGTCCGCCAGACTGTAATTCTCCTCTTGCTGGGTCGCAACATCGAATTCGGAGGGTATGGTATTCAAATTCGCAATGTACTGGGACACATTCGGTGCCCTGCGACCGCCGAAGTTGGCCATGGCCAATTCAACCAGTAAGAAGCCCACGCAGCTCAGCTCGGGTTTCCGCTCAGTAGTTTGAATGTCGTCTTCAGGAGAGAAAGAAGATGGAAGAACGAGGGTGGATGATGTGATGAGGATGTGTGGGTGGGGCCACGGGAAATGATTAGTTCTAGAAATCTCTCAACCGAGGGAAGAGCCGCAAATCTGCTTGCGGGAATTGATAGAATATTCTACCTGGTTTATTGCGCTGCCCCAGAGAAAGACATCCATCAAATACCAGATATCTATCTGGAGAACATATTCAACACCGCAGGTATCATCACTACAGTAACCAATGCATCTGGATCAAAGGTGATGCTTCATTAACACTGTAACCGTTACAAAGGTGAATCAGTAATCCTTAATGTGGGGGGGGTCCGAGTTCGCGGATAAAGAACTTGGCATGCCTGGCTATCGGACCCTTGTCCGGACGATTACATCAAAGGACTCGAGTCCAATGGAGAGACGGCGTGGGTCAACGTGGGCACTACCTTAATCTTGGTGGAATTCAATACTGAAGTATATTATGGTTTTGTTGTTTGTTTATGCACATTGAACAGTCGAAGAAGTAAGATATCTACCCAAGGCGCACTTTTATTTGCAAACACCCTCCAACGCCTTGCTTAATCGCAGCAATTAATCAGACATGTAGGCTGGTGATTCATCCGGGCCAAGTCTCCTGCTTACGCTCTACGTGTTCTGTGCTTGGCAGATCCGACGAACGCTTCTTCCGTCTCACCACGGCACTAAGTGCCTGGCTTAGTCGATTCGATGACTGAGGTCTTTCGCAGGAAGATGAGTCGTCCCGAGGTGTGTGAACAGGATCCACCTGCTGCTTCGCAGCAGGCACAAGTATGGTATAGAGTGGTAAGAGAGTGCCAAAAGCGAAGACGGCGATGACGATACAGAAAGAGTACCGTGCACCTCGACTAGAAGTCACTGGACTCATGATGCCAGGGATGACAGCACCGCCAGAGATTGCGGCCGTAAGGAAGACCGATCCCATCTTGCTGTACACTCCTAGGCCACGTAGCGACATGGCGAAGATGATGGAAAAGATGCCCGACTGTAAAATCATCTATTAGTCTTCCGTACAACTACATTCATAGTAGATAGCCAACCTCAAAGAAATATATCAATATTATCATGGATATCCCCGCGTGACCCGTGAGGTTCATTGCAAGTGCGGATGTTACTATCAAGCCTGCGAACAGGAATAACAGGATCCATCTTGGTGCGATGAGGAGACCAGCAAGTGCAGATAGGAAACGGCCAACAGCAAAGACGGTATGGCCAATTGCTTGGTAGTAAAAGGCACCAATTTTGGAGCTAGAAATATTTAGCAACAACCAGCATAGCACTCTTAAAGATTCACTTACTTCGGCTTGACTGTATCGATGTACTGGTGGAACATTACAGACACAGCCTCTTGCCCACCGACGTAACAGAATTGAGAAAAGACACCAAGTGCAAGGGTGAGATATACAACTGGCAGCCCCCCTATCTTTTTCTCATTCACACTAGCCCGCTGTTGAGCCACTTCTTCTAGATCTTTGTCCGAAGCCTCTGGAATCGGCAGATAATAATAGATAAGAGCAAGAATAACGACGAACAGAGCAATCCCAAGGTAGGTCCATTGAGTGTTGATTAGTGATGGCGCATCATGGACGTTCTTGAACAAGGCCTTTCGAGCTAATATAGGAGATAGTACACTGCCAACCGCTTGTACGGCCTGCGATAGATTAAGGCGCACCTCTGCATATTCTGGGGGTCCGCACAGAGCGATAAACGGGTTGCCGGCGACTTCGAGAGTAGCTACTCCAAGACCAACGATGAAGTTTGAGATTAAGAAAGCAGGAAACGAAGCAAGCACGGCGGATGGCCAGAACACAAGGGTACCGCAACCGTATATACAAAGCCCGGTCATGAATGTTGCTTTGAAACCCCACTTCTTGAAGATAACTTGCCCAAAGGTGAGAGGTGCCACAAAATATGCCCCAAAATATGCCGAGTGAAGTCCAATAGACTGTCCGGTGCTTATATGAATAATAAGCTGGAATTGAGAGTTCAAGACGTCCAAAAGCCCGTAGGCGAACCCCCAAAGGAAGAAGAGGATGGTTACAAGACACAGCGGGCCAATGGACTCGCGATTGGTCATCTTGACCATACTCTTCCTACTCTTTAAATTGAAGTATTCCAATCCTGCCAGACTCCCGGCGTGAGGTTTCAAAGTATTGGTAGTATTAACAGATTTAGTGTTCTCGGTGGGCGCTCCTGCATCCGGGCTTGTCAAAAAATCCAGCATGTTCATACTCTCGTCTTTGTGGTTCGAACGGACATTTGCTGCATGGGTATGAATTGTATCAGGAGTGGTAAGGAAATCCAGCGTTTCATTATTCCCAACCTGACCACTGTGACCAACTCCATTAGCATTAATAGGGATATTTGCCGGACCCGAGTCGTTAGATAGAGTCAAGTCTAAGACGCCGTCAACGCTCATGCCTCTGTCGTGACCCCTAGACCTTGGACGGTTTGCAGGATTCAGAGAACCGCGTCCTGAGTGAGTCCGATGTTCACGTCTCGGAGGACCTACGTTTGCCCACTGAGCATCACCAGGTCCGTAATAATTAGATCCCGTCAAGTCACCAACGTGCTTAATGCGACCCAGCAGTGTCGGGAATATTCTCACAACTAAAGGCTTTACTCCAGGGACGCAGGCAACTATGATTCCAACATGGACCTCAACAGCCGACCACATGAACGATAGCGAAGCGACCCAGGAGAAGTCACCTGTGGAGCCCACGTCTGACCCAGTGTGCTTCTGCAACTGAGCGAGAGATGCCGACTGCAGGTATGCAATACGAACCACATCGACGACTGCAACAAATGCACCAAAACTGAATGTGACTATCAATATAAGCTTCTCATTACGCGGTAGCTTCATGCCTGTGAGGATGGGCATCGGTAGGAATAAGAGGGCAAGATCAGTGATGATGTTAACAGGTGCAGAGGATAGATAGAGTGTGACGATGTCGATACATTTGTCAGCGGATGGTAGAGGAAAGTCGAAAGCAGCTCCAACAGGACGACATTGGAAGATATTTAGCAGCGTCAAGGCTGCGCCTGCTATGTTGACCACTACGAGCGTGGATACTGTCGTCCATCTAAATACCCGTTGATTCTTCGACAATGTGAGGTAGAACAGACAGATTGAAGTCTTCGTAGCCATCAACGCAGGGTTCTACCTCTGTCAGCGGGTTCCTATTGGTAAGATAACGGATACGTACATATAGAACCGAGAAGGCATACTCGGACTTCTTCAACAGATGTTCCCATTGAGGCTTGATGTCCGCCTGATGCCTCCCGAGTCCAACAGAGGTTCCATAGCAGATGGAGAAGGAGAACCCAAAAGCAATGAACTTGAACCGGATTAGTACTCGACACCGTGCGCCACTCTGCAACGGCTTACCCATGCAACGACAATGGCATAGTCATCAGCAGAGACTCTCTTGACGATCCCGATGCGAGAGATGAAGCGCAGTATGATGAAGAACGACGAAGCGACAAGCAATGCTATCGTGACAGCAAGCACCAATTGTCCTCGATCTTCAAACTGTGGCGGGGAATCCGCCATGCCGAGAAAACATTCGTTATTGGCCTGTTCGACTTGTGTCCCATCAGACTGGCAACGCCATAGCACGACACGACATGGTCAACATACAATGGCCGACGATTCTGCTTATGAACGTCGCACAGAATTACAGCGGGCAGTTGAGAGCGCGACCGCTCAACCATGATGTATTTCCTTGGCTTGCGAGTCAGCCTGGATTTTACTAGGACCAAGGCCGAGTAGCCGGGATGGAGTTCGGTGCTGCATGCTTACCTAGCAGGCATCGTCCAAGCAGCCTGACGGAACTGCCTTAGGGCTCTCCAACCAGAACCTCGGCTTAGTGTGGGGGTTGAGCCTGGCGAAATTCTACCCCACCTTGACCCCACCCAAACCCAGAGGCCGCGGACCCCACGTCTTTCAGTCACGTGCTAGCTTGTAGATGTGAAACCCTAACGACCTCTCGGCGAAGATGTTACCACTACAATACATTGTTGGAGATATCGCAAAGACAACTCTTGTTGCAATTGCTACTGAAGTCGTGTTATACATGTGTTGCCAGCATCTTCCGAATTGGTGTTTCCTCGCCCATTTGAGGCACGTATTTACTCGATTCCCAAGGCTTGGTTCGCAGGATATACATCTTGTCAATTTCCCCCAATGTTCTACCCTGGGTTTCCAAGAGAAAAAATTACACAGTCAAGGATGTAACTGCGCAGAAGCCGGCAAGCACGTATCCGTATCGAAAGTCAATGGCCGAGGTAATGAAGGGGTTGAAGAAGGCGAGAAGGAATTTCCAGATCCAGTTCGAGGCGGTGGACATTGCCATACACTGCGCTCGGTAGCGGGAGGGATACAACTCGCTATTTGCTGTCCAAACCAGCGGGCCCCATGTGCTTGCGAAGGCCGCTATGAACAAGCATGCAAAGACGATCATGGCGGTTCCGGCTTTGGGGGTTGCAGTGGGATTTGCCCGGTCCACAGCGAAATGCCCGACAGAAGAAAACACCAAGAAGCACACGCCTATGGAAGAATGAGCCAAGCTAATGATTCTGTACTGAGGGTACTACTCACACATCCAAGCACCACCCAAGATGAGACACTTTCGACGACCAAAGCGGTCAACGAACCACAATCCGGGGAACGTACATACAACATTGACCGTTCCTAGGAAAATTTGGGTCACGAAACTGTTGCTAAGACCTGTAGCCACGAAGATGGTCGTCCCGTAATAGAAGAAAAAATTCGCCCCAGTAAGCTGCTGCAATGCCTGCAGCACAACGCCAAGAATCGTCCGATACGCCATCCTAGGCCCAGTGGAAATCTCGTACCAACGAGGCTTGCCGCCAGCATGCTCGGCATCGAGGGCTTCTTTCATTTCCAAAAGCTCCTTCTCTACCTTGTAATGATGTTCTGACAAACCAAGGAGTCTGACCATCGTTCGCTTTGCTTCGTGACCACAACCTTTGCGGAATGCATATTTTGGGGTTTCTGGGAATAGAAGGATTCCTAATCCGAGGATTATTGCCTACAAGAATGAGATTCCTATCGGTATGCGCCAAGAGGCTGTATTGTATATTCTTTCGATGCCGTAGTTGATGATGTTTGCGAAGACAATTCCGATCGTTATGAACAGTTGATAACAACTTTATTACAGCGGCAGCTCGTTTTGATATGTTACCATCGAATGAAAGATACTAACCAGAAAATGGCGCCACGAATATGGCTAGAAGCTGATTCACTCTGGAATAAAGGAACAAAGGAACGCGTATTGAAAGGGCGCCGACCCCAAGACCCGCGACCCATCTACCAATGACAATTTGATACCACTTGGTGCTTGCAGCTATTTGGATGATGATTCCAATGCAAAATACAATACACCAGCCAGAGATGAATGGTCTTCTCCCGGATTTATTAACAAATGGCGCTGCGATCAGAGCTCCGATCAGGGTGCCAATCGAGAGCTGGTAAATGTTACTGAGTGCTCTGTACGTCGTCTTGGTTTCGTAGCCTTACAAGTCCTACTATGAGACCGGATCGAACATTGCTAAACAAGTACGCTTTCGAGGCTTGATCGTATTGGCCGAATCGTTGCAAGAAGTCGTGCATTTGAAGGAAACCTGAGATCTGCCCGGTATCTGCCCGTCGTTTAGTCCTTGCATCCTGAGCTTTTCTGTGTTCCTATCAACTGACCACATCCGAATATGAGTCCGCCTAAGTCATAAGGACGTTTGTTAGAGCCATTTTTCTTTAACCCAAATCGAGTCTACGGATTAGCTTACCCATCGACACCAATATCCCCATCATTACAACTCGCCATGTCAACAGAGGATAGGGCGAGTTATCCTAGGCTGCGTAAGGTTCTCTGGCGGCGGGGCCACTGCAGAGGTCTTCCGACTCCTTATCGAGAGTCGATGAAGCGGGCGTTACAATCCGGTCCTCTGGGTTCACGTTCTCATGTTGCGATGGCCTCGGAGAAAGCACCATTCTGAGAGGTTTCAAGAAACACGCAAAGGCGTGGATGAGGTGATGCGAGTAGCTCTGAGATCTGGGGAAGACTGGTGTTAAGAGAGGACCAATGAACTGAATAGAAGGCCTAATTGTAATTACCGTAACACATCATCGCTAGGCAATATGGGAATACTTCTGAAGAAATGTCGAAGAACAGAACGTAAGGTACTTTAATAAATATTTAGCGGACGGTTGCGGCGGTGGTAGTTGACGTTATCCGCAACTCGGGTGCCATTGCCAAATTCCAACCTGAAAGAATCTGTTGCTCACATGGTCGAGATTTACCAACATGTACACGGTACCGTACCTCTCTCTCAACTACCTTGGGCTTACCTAAAAAGCTAAGTAATCAGGATATTAACCCCGGATTATGAAAGACTTTCTCGGTTTTGCGGAAGGGAGTACTTGAAATTTCTCAATCTATGGCCAGATATCTGTGGGATATTTAGGGTTTACGATACTATCCATAGACATCACACAATACGGGTATTGCTGCTCTCCCACTTTCGGCGAACATTGCGATCGAACTCCCATGAGCCGACTGTGCTTTCTGACTTAGAATCGACATACATCAAATCCGCTTTCAAATCCTCTCAGGTAGTGAGTGTACAGTGCATTTTCGGCCTCTTCGTAGCTCTAATCTGACGTATGTCGTATTCTCACATTAAAGCGTGACTAAGTCGACTGACCGCCTGCAACCCAGTATCCCTACTTTGATCCGTTCTGCGAATTTGGTATCGTTGAATCTCTAGGCGGCAGGGCAGAAAACAGGTCGCCCTATGGCTTGCTTTCGCTCGAGTTGAAAGGGGTCCACCCAAGAGAACAAGGCCCGTAGATCTAGGCTATCAGGCAGACTCACTTCTTTACGGCCAGGCCATTTTTGTCGCACACGCCTTGGATGTAGATACGAAGTTGTGTAAGCACATATTGTAGGAGTCAATGAAGCCAGTTGTCCGTTGGACATGTCGGCTTGCAGTGATAGGACAGATGCCACGATTTTAGCTAAAAGTTTGATTCCAATTTATTGGATCGTAGAAGCTGGCATGATTAGATGCTAGATCGTAAAGATTCGCCAATTTGAAACCATCTTTGATTAATAATTGGTCCAAGTCATTGTTCCCAATCATCGCAGCGATATCCATTGGCCTCACATCAGGAGTTGGTTGAAATGGTAGGCTCTGATCAGGGAAAGGAGACCAGAACAGATCGCTAGGGTTTTCAAAGGGTTTTGAAATATTGATCAGTGTCGCCGGTACCGGAGCGCTGTTAAGTGGGGAAGCTTTGCCCACTTGGTCATAATGGTAAGCAGCTTTTGATAGTAGTGGTTCAGACGAAAAGTTTGAAGCGAAAGCCTGCAGAGCATGGCAAACACTCGGCACCGCCACTGACTTGATTTCCTTGATGGCGTGAGCGACGTTCTCTGGGAGCCTCATGTGCCATTGTTCGCTCAGTCCTAATATTGTATGCAAGTATCGCTTGGCGATAGCGTGATTGACGGCCATATTCTTGAGGTCACGGATGCCTTGTTCCAAATCGCGGGCTGCCGAAATATCGGGTAAATCTAGGAGGTGTATGATACAGGCGGTACATATTAGATGTGTTAGAGTGACAATGGAGCAGCGTAGCCCGTATATTCTATTGTAGGTCGAAGCAAGGGAAGAAATCTTCCTGGCAGACTCGGTACATTTTTGACGCGGTGAAACGTCGGAGTCCATAAGTACAACTTTAAGGAACGGACGGAATAACAGGAGTACAGCGCTGTGATAGTACATGCTAAATAGGTCAGTGAAATATAATTGAGGATAAGAAGACGAGCGTAGAATTATGGGGAGCGCTTGATAGCCTAATTCATTGGCGGATAAGAGAGATACTCACTGCAATTGAAGTAATTCAGGTGATGGATTCTCGCTCGAGCGAAGCGATGGGTCTACGCTTATGCGAAACTCAGGAGGTAGTCCTTTGTACCAAGATAAATATCTTGAATTGAACTGTAGCAGCATTGTCTTCGTGCATCTTTGGCGTGGAGCGAAGAACATGAAGACTGTATCATTCACTGTTTGAGAAAGAAGGCTGAATTGGTAAAGAATAGGTTTGGTGTCGCTAATACGATCTTGTTGGGGAGCATTCGCAACGTTAACATTCACGGCTGTCTTATTAGGCGCTGGTTCTATTATACATATCGCTTCTGGCAGGTCGAGATTAATAGCCGCTCGCGGAAGCTGAGAAATCCTTCCGCAACAGATTGCCCAGGCCCTACGGACGATCAGCGAGTTCTAGTCAGCTTGAAAAAGCGAGAACCCACGTATCCAGTGTGAAGCAGCCCCAGAATGTGATTCGGCGAGCTGAAATCTCTGTAGAAGAGAGTTTACTGACGGACGAGTCGAAAGAAAGATGCAATCCAAGCTCGACAATCATACGCATGCATCTCCCGGAATAGGAGAACCCACTGCTTTCATGGTTGGAGCTAGCTTCACGTTCGCCCATTAGTGCCAAAGCTTGGACAGTAGTCAAATTTGAATGTTCCTGTTGAGAAAGTAGTTCTTTCGCCTCCGCAAAGAAATGGTCTCCAGAAGTTGACGGGTCAGAAGGATCAGCTCTTGACTTGGAATCGTCTGAGAAGCAGCAAGCAGATGCTAGTATAGCATTGAATAAAAGCGCACTACAGTACTTGCCCTGACCCCGACTCATATCATGCAAGAACAAATCCTTTGGGAAAACTGTATAAAATGGGTGCATCCAAGCGAAATATAATTGCAAGAGATGGTCCAGGAAAATATTATCATCGGTAACCCTTGTCCAAGCCTCGGAGATGGCATGAGTATAAGTCGTCGGAGAAACTTCAGCTTCGGGTATCAAGCCTAATCCAGAGGTATGTCCAAAATGCTTTATCTCGCCCACTTTGTCTCGAGCTGGTCTACCAAGACGACATGACAGATCTCCTTCTAACGAATTTGATTCCGAGAGTTCAGGTAACAAATCCGTTCGTTTGACCGTTTCAGCAATGCGCTCGTAATCTTCATTTGCTCGTATGCGCTGTACAATGTCTGCTACCTCAGCATCGGTAGATGATCTTATTGACGCAACAATCACGCCTAAAGCGTCACTGCGCTCTTGGAGAGTCTCGATATCTCGCTTAAAAGCTGTATTCCGTCTATGGTCACTGTTGACACCGTAGGCACATTCTGTCTGTATCAACTTAGCACAGGTACAAGCGAACGCCGATGAACCAAATGTTTACATTATACACGGCAGTACACGTGGAGCAAGTAGGCACTCCACCATCGCACTAACCGGCTCCATCAGCTTGAGATATTGCAAGATGGAATTTTGAAAAGACGATGCTACCTTCGACTTGCGTTTTCGGCAAGGTATGCAAGCGCTCGAGATGCATCTCCTCTTGGTTAACATTGGCGGCTCGGGCACAGTGGTGAGAAAGGGCGGCGAGTCAACCTGCTCGTTTTTGGGTAGAATGGCGCGCATTGCTCCAGATGGCGGCATGGTCGTCCAGCCTGGGTTTTTATAGAAGAAATGCGAGTTCCTTGAGTAGCTCAGATCGGTGGCAAAGATGGACGACTGATCTGTGCAACGTTGGAGCCTCCCAATCCAGTCTAACCTTCGAGTCCTATTTCCGCCATGGCAACAACGTCGACCGAGCGGTTTCCGTGGTCCGCTTATGATGAGCTCAAATGCCTCTTCGAATAGCGGTGAACCTCAACCCTTATATGAGGTTTGTGCAAAATGTAGGTGCCTTCCGTTTGCCACCGATGCGTTGCCGTCATGAATTCTTCCGCAAAGTGTGCGCAAAGAATACCGGTACTTTATGGTTGACTGCAGATCTGGCAGTTTCGGCCCAGGCCGCTCTCAGGTGCCGTTTGCCCCACGTTTCCTCTATCTACTGTACATGCCGAACATTCACTTCGAGGGGCGACTGTAACAGCCCGCACCCTTCTGGAATAGGTCCAGCCGTTGCTCGTCACTTCACGATGAATAATGGTGTTACCGACCTACTACGGTCGTCCATGCATCAAGGTCATCAAGTACTGCCCGTGCCCGTGCTCGTGTATCCTCACCTCTAGAGAATAGACGGACCTGGTATGACTCGTAGTGTGCCATGTCTACTAGACCCAAAATCCATGTGGGCATTGTCGGAGCTGGCCTAGGAGGCCTGGCAGCAGCTATAGGCATTGCTCGAGCCGGTCACAAGGTCACCGTCCTTGAACAAGCTGCTGTACTTGGAGAAGTGAGCCTCACAACCATGCGTATCTACCCAGTCTTTACTGATAATCTTGCAGATCGGAGCCGGAATACAAATCCCACCTAATTCGTCTCTAATCCTCAAACGCTGGAATATCCTGGACAAGATCGAAAGCGTTTCAGTCCGACCTGTTGATATTAACTTGCGCTCTTACCGCGACGGCTCCATCCTCAACCGACAGAACCTCGTCCCTTTCACAGAAGACCGCTATGGCGCTCCCTATCTACACATACACCGCGCCGATTACCATAGGATCTTGGTCGCGGAGGCCAAGTGTTTGGGCGTAACAGTCGCTCTCGATTCAGCAGTAACGGCAATCGACTTCGAAAAGCCCTCGGTACAACTAAGAAACAAGCCCGACTTTCATGCTGATCTCATCATTGGTGCTGATGGCTTGAAGTCAGTATGTCGTGAAGTCTTCCTGGGCCACCCCGATCCTCCCCGGCTGACAGGCGACTTGGCCTACCGTATTGTGGTAAAGGCGGAGGACATGAAGGAGCATCCGGATCTGCGAGATCTTGTTGAAAAGCCAGCCATAAATCTTTGGATGGGTCCTCTAGGTCACGTTGTCTGCTACCTTTTAAAAGGAGGTGGACTTTACAATATCGTCTTGATCTGTCCCGACAATCTTCCAGAGCTGGTCAACACCGCCAAAGCTGATCTACAAGAAATGCGAGACTTCTTCAAGAGTTGGGATCCCAAGTTGAAAACATTACTTGGCTTAGTGCAGGAAACGAGTAAATGGCGTTTGCAGAACAGTGAAGAGATGGAAAGTTGGAGTCATCCTGGTGGTAAGTTTACTCTTCTGGGGGACGCTTGTCATGCTACTCTGCCTTACCTGTAAGCAACACCTTTTGGCACTTTCGTTCCGCTGTAGATGGTAGTCCTCTGATTAGATCTCTCAGTGCGCAAGGTGCAGCCCAAGCGGTAGAGGATGGGGCTGTCTTGGGGGCGCTTATGGAACGTCTTGAACAGCGGTCACAGATTGTCGATATCCTTGCAATCTATGAGCGTCTCCGGAAGAACCGCACCACGCGTATCGTGCAAGGGAGCACACTGTCCAGGGACATCTTCCACATGGAAGACAGTGAACGCCAGCGAGAACGGGATCGTCAACTTCGTCAGAAGCCGTTTGAGCAATTCCCGAACCGCTGGGCTGATCCGGTTTTCCAACCGTGGCTCTTTGGTTATGATGCTTATGGAGAAGCAGAGAGGGCCTGGGTCCAATACAAACAAGGGGCATTGCCGACATCGGCTGGTGATGTCCAATCCCGGCTTTGATGGGTGAAGTAACTGGACTAACATCCGTCACCAGGGAGGCTTGGGGATATCTGCAGGCGTTTGGCTTCTGTAGTGCTGGCGCATAAAATTTATTTGCGCTTTATTAGCTTTCTCAGATACGTAGTAGCTAAAGCTCTCTGATGTATCTGCTGTAGCAATACTAAAAGGGATTAACTTACACAGGGGAAAGGATGTGAAATTCAAATACTACTGATATTAGTCTTCTATGCCGACCTACCTATGTTGCCCTTTGTCTTACCTTATTATGGTAATTAGTTAAGGAGAGACTCCGAAGTTGCTACGGAGTCGTGGGAGTGTGCTGTATAGATATCTAAAGGTATCTACATAGTTGTGCCGAGACGTCACCAACATTAAAACATTCTCCTCATCAAGCACTAGTTACTTCTGTTTGCTTACTGAGATACTACCTCGTCCAAGACTCAATCATATCTTCAATATGCCTGCTATCATATGCATTGTAGCCGTTGGATGCCGACTGACAAGGCCATAATTAATCTTGACGCCATAACCCTTAAATTATCTAGCCGTCTACGAGATACACAGGTGATCGCAAAGCCGGTCGATTGCAATCTCTCAAGTGGACTACCGCCATCTCGCTATCATGGCATCTACCTCCTCAAGTCGCTTCCTACGGCCCCTCCTCTACACCGCCGCCGCCGCTGCCGCTGGGGGCGGCGTCCTCTACATTTCCTATCGGCCGCGCAATATACCGGGATCGGATCCTCCGGTAGTCCCTCCACCTGGTTATGGAGAAGGGGGAAGTTTTGTTCCTCCTCGATTTCCCTTGGTGAAAGCTCGACAAGAGCAGATTGCCGATCTCAAGAGAAGTGCTGGTACACCGAGCGCATTGGACGAAAACAGGGGCATTCTGAGCAGTCTATTAAGACGAGATGATGGGACAATCGAGCGACGCGGAGAAAGTAACGAGAAACCCTACGATCTGCTTGTTATTGGCGGAGGGGCAACAGGTACCGGTATTGCACTGGACGCGGCCACGCGGGGGTTGAAGGTTGCCATGGTAGAAAGAGACGATTTCGCTAGTGGCACAAGCAGCAAGAGCACCAAACTGGTTCATGGTGGTGTGAGATATCTGGAGAAAGCTGTCTGGGAGCTTGACTACAACCAGTATGAGGTCGATTGCATTACGAACACGGGGGCTGTGGGGCTCATTTGATACAGGTATGCCCTCGTGAAGGAAGCCCTACGAGAGCGGAAATATTTCTTGGACACTGCACCTCATTTGTCTATGTGGCTTCCTATCATGATTCCTATCCAGAAGTGGTGGCAAGCGCCGTACTTTTGGGCAGGAACTAAATTCTATGACCTCCTTGCCGGATCTGAGGGAATCGAAAGCTCATACTTCTTAACAAAAAGCAGAGCAATGGACGCGTTTCCGATGCTGAACAAGAATAATCTATTTGGGGCACTGGTGTATTATGGTGGGTTTACTCCGATTATGGGTGTGGCTGATAGGCTGATAATCCGAAGATGGTGCTCATAATGATTCGCGGATGAACGTGTCATTGGCAATGACTGCAGCATTGTATGGTAGCACTGTCGTCAATCACATCGAAGTGACCGCCTTGGAAAAGGACGCAAGCGGCAAGCTCAATGGTGCGCGAGTCAGGGATCTGGTGCCGGAAAAGGATGGGAAGCGATCGCAGGAATTCACCATCAAGGCGAAGGGGATCATCAACGCAACGGGGCCTTTCACAGACTCAATACGAAAGATGGACGATCCAAAGGTTGATGAGATTGTCGCGCCCAGCTCCGGCGTCCACGTTATACTACCAGGGTATTACAGCCCTTCGAAAATGGGTCTCATTGACCCATCTACATCAGATGGACGTGTCATTTTCTTCCTACCTTGGCAAGGCAACACCATCGCTGGGACCACAGATGCACCGACGAATATTACGCAGAACCCAATCGCTGGCGAAGAGGAGATCAATTGGATCTTGTCGGAGATCCGTGGCTACCTGGCTCCTGACATCAATGTCCGAAGAGGAGATGTTCTTGCTGCTTGGTCGGGCATAAGGCCCCTTGTACGTGATCCAAAATCTAAGAATACGGAATCTCTTGTTCGGAACCATTTAGTAACTACATCTGATTCCGGACTTCTGACAATTGCTGGGGGAAAATGGACGACATACAGGCAGATGGCCGAGGAATCTGTGGATGAAGCCATCAATCTTTACAAACTGCAACCTGGACCCTTGATGCAAGTCCCACGTATTAGTGGCACTGAGATGATTGATGACGGTGCGGCATTGGATGGAACCTGCCAGACGCATCAAGTCCGGCTGATTGGCGCTCATGGGTACTCAAAGACACTGTTCATCAATCTGATTCAACATTTCGGCGTTGAAACCGATGTAGCCAAACATCTTACAGAATCATATGGAGACCGAGCATGGACGGTTGCTGCCCTTTCTGCGCCTACCGAAAAACGGTTTCCAGCAAGGGGAGTGAAGATATCCCCACTCTACCCTTTCATTGACGGTGAAATACGCTATGCTGTAAGGCACGAATATGCTCAGACCGCTGTGGATGTTCTAGCTCGAAGAACACGGCTCGCTTTCCTCAATGCTCAAGCTGCGCTTGAGGCACTACCAAAAGTCATCGATCTGATGGCTGATGAACTTAAGTGGAACAGCAAGCGAAAAGATCAGGAATGGAAAGACAGCGTACGGTTCCTGGCATCGATGGGCTTAGCAAAGAGCAAGCTCAGTGTCACGCGGCAGGACGTAGAAAGCGGTAAGGCAGGCGAGTATGATGAGCGTGAGAGGAAGTTGTACTCGAGACATGGTAAACATTGCCCTCTGTATATCTGCAAATGGTCGGTTACTGATGGAAGTACAGATCGGCCTGCAGATACCTTGGAGAGTGATTCCAAAATCTTGCCCGGAGAGAAACCTATCGTCAAGGCGGATTCTCCTGTTAATAAATAGGAATCCATTGTGTTGATATCTCCCAACAAGTCGTATGGAAGCATCAGTACTTAGGTGTACTACATAGAACGTTGGTTTATGCTCTCCAGGTGGGACTCGGCTTCGCTTGTCAGCTGGATAAGTGGAACTTATTGGTAGCAACACCAATGTATGGGCACAGCGTTCCTGACGTCGATTTCCATGTCTACGATCGACCATGACGTACATCAGAAAACCTTAGCCCATATGTGCAATTGTTCCATTCACAACGTCTCAGACGCACTTGTTCGCACCTTCGCACATCGGATATGCTCGCATCGAGCTAATCATGTAGGGTTTGGCATATTGCGACGCTTGCCGGACGTAACAACTTCGAATTTCAATGATCTCCCCCGCCCGATCATCGACGTCTCATTGGTTCTGTGTTGAAGATGCGAATCATGGAAATCCCATGTCCGTCAGCATGGCTTTGAGCGCTGTTCTATACTCCTGATCTGATAGACTCTTTCCAAATACCATTCAAACTTCCACACTTGCAATATCACATTTCGAAACTTCGATGTTTTGCCATTAAATTCATTGTGTGTACTTGTTCCAGTTGCCTCAATATGTAGCTGCATAGATCGCACTGTCTCATCTTCAGCGAACTCTAGAAATTTGGACCGATTTCAGAAGATATTGGCTAGCGTACTATTTGCGCCATGGCAGTCAACAATCAAGCGAACAGTGTTCTTGATGAAGCGAAACGTCCCTTCGACAGCAAGGAGAAAACAAGTGGCGAGGCCGAAGAGGGCCAGGCCTTTCCAGGAAGCAGAGGCCACAAAGGAAAGGAGGATCCATTCGGCGATGAGTCGACGTCAGAGGTAAAGTACAGGACGATGGAGTGGTGGTAAGTGTCAATGACCTCTTGCGATTTGCCGAGATGGCTGAACAGTATGACAGGCAAGCCGGCATGAACATGAGTCTTTCTTTATGCTCTCAATGTTCTCCCATAGGCCACCTTCTACCCTTTGTGTTTTCCCGCAAATACGGAACAAAACAGCCTTTATTAGATGGCGAAGTGGAAGGATTTAAGATCGCTAGGCATATGCTTATCAGATGATAGTCATGATTGCTGAAACGATGTCCCTCGGTATTCTCTCCTTGCCCCCAGTGCTCGCTGCGATCGGCCTAGTACCTGGCATTATACTCATCGCTGGCCTGGGTATCTTGGCAACATACACGGGCTACGTAATCGGACAGTTCAAATTGAAATATCCTTACGTCCACAACGTGGCTGATGCAGGAGAAGTTATGGCTGGTCCCATAGGCCGCGAGGTGTTCGGTGGGGCTCAGATGCTCTTCTTGGTTTTCGTCATGGGCAGTCATGTCTTGACCTTCTCTATCATGATGAACACGCTCACGAACCATGGCACTTGTACCGTTTTTTTTCTCTCTAGTGGGCATGATAGTCTCTTTAATTTGTTGTTTACCACGTACTCTGCACAAAGTCAGTTACATGGCGATTGCAAGTTTCGTCTCAATTATTGCCGCTGTCTTAACCACGATGATTGGGGTTGGGATTGAGAGCCCTGGCAATGGCTCGGTACAAGCTACGATCCATACTGGGTTTCAGCCGGCGTTCTTGGCAGTCACAACCATTATCTTTGCATATTCTGGTGAGAACGCTTTGAATCTGCGAATCTCTGCATTGAAGGCAAGACATTACTTACACGAGCTCTGGGTCATGTCGCATTCTTTAGTCTCATCTCGGAGTTCAAGTTTCCAGAACAATATCCCAAAGCCCTCTTCCTCCTTCAAGGAGTCGACACTAGCATGTACATCATTGTGGCCATCGTCACCTACCGCTACGCTGGTTAGTCAGTCGCTAGCCCCGCCCTTGGTTCCACCAGTCCTCTGCTCCGGAAGATTGCATATGGGATCGCTCTACTATTGTCATTGCAGGAGTAATCAACGGACATGTCGGCGCCAAGTACATTTATGTCCGGCTCTTCCGTGGCACCGACCGCATGAGCAAGAGAACTTGGAGTAGTTTTGGAATGTGGGCGCTTATCGTTTTGGTTTTATGGACGATTGCGTGGATTGTAGCAGAGGCGATACCCGTTTTCAATGATCTATTAAGCCTGATCAGCTCACTGTTCACAAGTTAATTTACGTATGGCTTGAGCGGTGTTTTCTGGCTGTACATGAACCGGGGTAAATACTTTAAGAATCCCAGGATGAGCGCGTTGACTGTCTTGAATTCCGTGATCTTTCTCATTGGAGCGGCGATAGTAAGTTTCTTCCTCTAATTCCTTTGCCACTTCTTCTGCAATACTGACCATTGCAAACAGTGGTCTTTGTGCAACTGGCGTTGCCGTCAACAAGGACACAACGAGTAGCAGTGGGAGCTTCTCTTGCGCTGACAACTCGAAGTCATCCGCCTGATGAAGGGGTTAACGGACATAGTAATGGACGTAGTGCATTAGGAAGCCATTTAGCGATCCCGGTGATTCAAAGCGCTGTGTTAAGTGTCTTGAGCGACACATTGAGATGAATTACCCGTGAATGGGCGCAGACTGTGCGGGCGGAAGATGTCCGGAACTCCGGATCCCCGCTAGAGTATGTCCTATATCCTATATCCGAGTGAGCCCCTCCGAGCGGTGTTTTCTACAGTACCGAGTATATAAGATGCTGTCTCTCCTGTTGTTGTTCAATTGAATCACCCAGTCTACAAGATCTTCGATATAAGTACAGTTCCTACTCACCGCTCAACTCAGTTTATACAACATGACTTCCCAGCTCCCCACCCGCCAACTAGGCAAAGATGGTCCCCACGTCACAGCCCTCGGCTTTGGCGCCATGGGCCTCTCTGCCTTCTACGGAAAGCCCGAGTCCGACGAAGAACGGTTCAAGGTCCTTGATCGTGCCTACGAGCTTGGCGAGAGAAATTGGGATAGCGCAGATGTCTACGCTGACAGCGAAGAACTCATCGGCAAATGGTTCAAACGGACTGGGAAACGCAATGATATCTTCCTTGCAACAAAGTTTGCAAACCACATAAAGTCGGATGGGACGGTAGAGGTTAGAAGTGACCCGGAGTATGTCAAAGAGGCTTGCGAGACGAGTCTGAAGAGGTTGGGAGTTGATTGCATCGATCTATACTACTGCCATCGCGTCGACGGAAAGACGCCGATTGAGAAGACCGTCGAGGCTATGGCGGAGTTGAAGAAGTACGCTAAGACATCTTCCAGATCAATTAGTCTGTGAACATCCACTTACGAGCGTGATCATCAACAGAGCAGGTAAAATCAAATATCTCGGCCTCTCGGAAGTCTCCTCCGCCACCCTCCGTCGCGCTTGCAAAGTCCACCACATCGCCGCCGTCCAAATCGAATACTCCCCTTTCACCATCGACATTGAAAACCCCGAAATCGGCCTCCTGCAAACCTGCCGCGACCTCGGCGTCGCAACCGTCGCATACTCCCCCCTAGGCCGCGGCTTCGTAACGGGCCAGATCAAAAGCCCCGATGACTTCGAAGAGGGCGATTGGAGACTCGGAGCGCCAAGATTCCAAGGCGAGAACTTTAAGAAGAACCTCGAGCTCGTGGACCAGCTGGGCGCGATTGCGGACAAGAAGGGGTGCACAAAGGGACAGTTAACGCTGGCGTGGCTGCTGGCGCAAGGGGAAGACGTCATTCCGATTCCGGGGACGAAGAAGGTTAAGTATCTGGAGGAGAATATGGGGGCGCTGAAGGTGAAGCTGACGGAGGAAGAGAAGAAGGAGATTCGGAGGGCGGTGGAGGGGGCGGAGGTGCATGGCGAGAGGTATCCCGAGATGATGGCGAAGAGCTTGTTTGGGGATACGCCGGAGCTGAAGTGAGCTACCCGTAGGAAGGAACGAGATATGTGAATATGGAGGTTTTAGACATGTGAATGACTGAAAAAAGAAATATAGACAGCTTTGCTCGACCAGTAACATCTAATGGCTGTGCAAATCTTGTCTTTTATTCAACCCACCTTCCCCTTTCCCCTCCCCCTTCCCACCAATTCTCACCCCTCCCTTCCCCAAACCCAGAGTCCGCAAATCGCAACCCGCAACGCAATACCCAAAATCATCAAAGCCTCACACGCCTCATCATTATGAAACACCAGCCAGGACGCGAAAATCAGGAAGCTTGTTGGGGAGGGGATGGAGGGGAAGGGTAAGGGTGGGGGAGAAAAGATCTGGAAAGCGGGAAGGAGAAGAAGGAGAAGGAGAAGAAGGGAACGAAGGTAATGGAGGAAAACGGAAGGGTGGAAAGGCGATCGGAGTGGCGAAACGATTAGGAGACGGCAGGAAATGGAGACTGAATTGTAATAGCGTAATCCTCCCCCCCCCACTCCAACCCAAAACCCTTCCTTCACCCCTTCCTTCACTCCTCCCTTCACTATAACCCTCCAACCCTCCAACCCTCCAACCCTCCAACCCTCCAACCCCAACCCACTCCCACCACCATCATCGAAACACCCACTCCCACAATTCCTTCAAACAACGCAAGGTTTATGAGCCAAGAGAGAAGACGAGAAAGGTCGATTTGAGAAAAAGGAGTTTGGGGGTAAGGGTAAGGGAAAAGTGAAAAGTGAGATGGGGGGGCGCAGGCGTATAAAGGAAGGATGAGGAGGAGGAGAGGGAGACTGGAAAATGGGGGAATATTGGAAGGTGGAGGAAAGATATGGAGGGTAAGAAGCGAGGGTGTTTGGGCTGGAGGAAGGCGGGAAATAGAGAAGAAGGGGTGGGGGGAGGGGGGTGATGGAAGATAGAGACAGGTGCAATATCTGTTTTTGGTATGTACTGTATCCTATGTATAACCCCATACTCATCCGCCTAAACCCCCTCCGCCCCCCCCGTCCCTGACCTTCCCCTTCATCGTCCGTCCGTCTTTCTTCTTGTAGAAACCTCCATCATCATCATCATCATCATCATCCGCCGTCGTCGTCGCTCTTGACTTCGTCAGGAAGGCCTCTCAGCACTAAAGACCCAAGGGGGGTTTCGGTAACCGAACGCGCGAGAATGGACGCCTCGAGGTGGAGGGCTTTCTAATTAATTGTGTTGGATTGCGGGGATGGATATTGTGGAGTTTGTGGTGGGTTTGTGTGAATTTTATTTTTTATTTTTGCACCATGTTTCTTCCACCCCTCTTGGATCTATGTCTTCTTTCACATCGCCTCCACCACCACCGCCGCCGCCGTATCCCACCTACCCATCCTAAAACCTCGCCTCGACTTTCCTCCCCACATCTCCCAACGCCCACTCGCTCCTCGCCTTCTGACTCCTCACCCTGTCCACCTGCGCCCGCGTAAACCCCTTCGCCTCGACCGCAGGGTTATACCCCAACCCCCCTGCCCTCCCCGCCACCTCCTCACTGCTCACCACCTCATTTGCGCCCCCATCTGCCCGCTTGTACACCGTGCATACCACCGCGCCGCCCAGGCCGAGGTTATGCTGCAGTGCGGAGCGGGTGCCTGGCACGAGCCGGTTGTTGGCCCAGCCGCGGAGCTGCCAGACGAGTTCGGCGCATTGCGCGATGCCGCTTGCGCCGAGGGGGTGGCCTTTCGAGATGAGGCCGCCGGAGGGGTTGACGACGCAGCGGCCGCCGTAGGTGATGTCGCCGTTGCGCACCATCTCGTGCGCTTTCCCGGGCTCGCATAAGCCCAAGGCGTGTAGCGTGATGAGCTCGTTTGCGGAGAAGCAGTCGTGCAGTTCGCACACTTTGATGTCTTTGGCTTGGACGCCAGCTTCGGCGAGCGCGGAGCGGGCGGCTTGTTGGGACATGCCGAAGCCGACGAGGTTCATAGCTGAGCGGTCGAAGAGGCTGGGGCTGTCGGTTGCGAGGGTTTGGCCAGCGATGAGGATAGCTTGGGAGCGGAGGTGGGGGCGGGCGTTGAGGAAGGATTCAGAGACGATAATGGCAGAAGCGCCACCATCAGAGGTGGGGCAGCATTGGAGTTTGGTGAGTGGGTCGTGGAGCATGGGTGCTTTGAGGATTTCGTCGAGAGTGTAGACAGTTTGGAACTGGGAATAGGGGTTTTGGGCGGAGTGGGCGTGGTTGACGCGGGCGATTTCGGCAAAGTCATTGGCGGTTGCGCCGTACCTGGTGGATTGTTAGAACGGGTGTGATGGCGGAGAGGCAAACAGACTTCTCCATATACTCTCGGCCAGCGTTTCCAAACAACTGCGCCGCGCCAGGAGCATTGGTAACCCCCCTCGTCGCCTTCATCATCTCCCCTGTTGTACCAGTGGGATTCTCTCGATCTTGAAAGAACGACTGCAAGCTCCCAGCAAACATCTTCTCAAACCCCACCACCATGACACAGTCAGCGACTCCATGTGCCACCGCGTTTCGCGCCATATGTAGGCCTGTCGATCCAGTGGAGCAATTGTTGTTGACATTGTAGATGGGAATCCCCGTCATCCCGAATTGGTAGAACACCCTCTGCCCGCAGGTACTGTCACCGTAGCAGTAGCAGGCAACACCTTGGTCGACATCGTCGTAGTTGATTTGGGCGTCGAGGAGGGCTTTCACGCCAGCTTCGAAGCCTAGTTCTGTGTAGTCGACCTTGCCGCGGGGTTTGATGAATTTGGTCATGCCTACGCCCAGGACGTAGGCTGGGGAGGTTGGTGACTTACCCATGGTGGCGATAGATTGGCAAAGTCTTGCGATTTGTTAGTCGAGCATTTTCACGGCTGCGAAGACAATCACGCCGATGTGGATGTTGAAGCAAAGCTCGAGGAAATGCCAAAACGTTTGAAACGCGGGGAACCGAGGTACGGGCGGAAAGACCCTAGCAGGTTTCGGAAGATTAGGGCAACATACATCGAGGTCAAATTGCTCTGAAGAGAGCAGTCGACGATCTGAAGAGCCCACGAGTACATTAGCAAGACCTTCTCTATAAAAGAAACCGTACTTTTATTGTGTAGACAGATATCTTTCTCGTGCACGGCCGCTGTCAAGTATGATGTATTATTTCTGTAAGGAAAAGTGAGTCGGTCAGTAGTATCGAAACTGATCTCGAGAGTCTGAGAGTTCGGTGCAGTTTCTTTTCGGCGTTTAAAGGTTTTTTTACTTGACAAGAGGTTTGAAAGGTACGGATGTTCTATGCCCCTTGGTTCTTTGAAGTCGATCCTGTCGCCCTTGGAACATTCCGAAAACGCCACGATACTCAAGGTAGATAAAGATGGAAAGGTCTTAAGAATGAGACGATAAAGGCTGAATCTCGGACTCCAAGCCTACTAAAACATGGAACGGAAATAGTCCAAAACTGTCCCAACAATTTAAAGCCGTTGTTGCAGAGAGACGCCGCAACCGAAACGAAAGTATTGATGGTCCGAAAAGTCGGTACATGGCCAGGTGTCAAATACTAAATCACTTCCATTCCCTCACCTACACCCATGAAAGACACTGATGTATCCGCCAAAAAGTTCTGTGTGGCTGACATCTGCTGATCCGCCTGCTCTGCATGGACCAAAATATCATCAATATCCGCGGTTGGCATTCCTTCGGCATTATGCACAACAGCATTCGCCATGCCCCCATTACCGCCGTCAACAACGTTCGCGACATTGCTCCCCCGGCCGACGAGTGCTTCGACTCTGCGGTGTATGCGGACAATCATGCTTGCGCGAGGGAGATTCGATTTGGAGAGCTCAAAGGCATCTGCGTTCTCGGCGTTGAGAGCATCGATGAGCGTAAGCTGGCGTTTGGAGTTAAAGTGCTCAGTGATGACAGATGAAGAGGAGAGAGGCTGGTCGTGCTGAGGGGCGGAGATCATGGTGACGATAATATCGAGCACAATGTCAAGGTCAGACGTCCCGGCCTCGAAGTGCGTCATGACCTCGTCGATAAGCATTTGCAGGACGGCTTTGGCGCCCACTATTCGGACTATATCCACCAGTTGGCGATGCGTATAGTGTGGTGGCGACATATCCGTCGCAGCACTACTCCATAATACAAGACTCTGAATGGTATTCCTCAAAGCCGCGCTGAAACCCCCACCCGCCATTGCCGCCCAGCCCTCCAGCTCCGTGTAAGTAGCAGCATCATGCCTTGCCTTACTCGCATGCGATCTCAATGTCTCAAGCAATGGATTAATATCTACACGCAGTGGATGCTGCCTTTGAGCGTGGCCCAAGGAATCTTCGAGGGGTTTGGCGACAATGGAAAGGACGGCGGAGTGCATTGCTGAGGAATCGGACGACATCGAAGGGGGTTTGAGTAGGGTTTGGAGGGCGGGAAGTATTATGTTGATGTTTGTGGAGGTTTCGGTAGTCTCCCAGACGTCGTGGGTGAACCAGGTTAGGCCAGCGATGAGGGAGGGGAGGAGGAATGGTTCAAGAAGGTCTGAGAATTATTAACAAGCCTTCAACATGAGATTACTGCCCAACCGGATTCCGGATTGTGAAAGTTGAAAGTCGGAGAGCAGTTCCGAGAGCCGATTGGCTAAGAGACAGGGAGACCGGTTCACCTACATTCAAAGCCGCCCTTCAATGTATCAAGGGCTAAGAACTTTGCCTGACAGGCCTTAAGACTCTGGTCAAATAGCGTCGCCACCAACAAGTGGAATTCTTTAGGACTACACATTGACATCAACTCGTCGCTAATTCCCTCAGTCTCAAAAAGCCCTCGAATCCAGCCACCAAGCAGCTTGTTTTCATGCTCCGTTAGACTCTCGGGAGACCGACTGACGCAGGCATTTTTCATGTACTTGCGGACGAAAGAGTCTGACTGGTCATTGCTTTGGTCATAATCTTGCAGTTCAAAGCGGTGTCTGACAATCAAGATAAATAATAGGATGCTGCCAAACTCGTCATAAACCGGTTGATACTCGCCTATGGAAGTCAGTCAGCCTCAAACCAGAATGGTGAATGTCAAACCCTGGTCCTCATGATCCTGCCAACTGTCGAGAATGTGGTATAAAGGCTGCAAAAGCATACTGGGGCGGGTAAATAAGAGGATCACGTCTAGGGTTGACGGCTTGCGTGATAAGACATTCAGAGTATTCTTCAGTGTCATTGTATCGTTGTTAGGACAAAGGGTTTGTATTATCTGGATCACACCGTGTTAGCTTAATGCTGTGGCGAGAGATTCGTAACTCCTGGGGCGCAGGAGTTCAACATAAGAAGTCTGATACTCATGGCTTTTGAACAAGAGATGAGATCCGAGCTCGTAAGGTCTGCAACTCGACTTACTTCAATGAGTGCACTCGCAATCTCGCCAGCATTCCCTTCCATATTGTCAAGCTCCCCAATCAGCTCTTCGATCTTTCCAGGGCTAGCATGGCACTGCACGACAAGATCGTCTTTGTTGTATCTCCCAGAAGCAGGTAAGCTCTGCATCGGAACATCTCCTAGGAGAAGCTCTATGCTTTGCTCCGGTATCAGTTGATGCAGAGCGCAGGCGAAAAGAAATTCCTGCCGAGCTTCGGAGAGCATGCTGCTCTTTCCTAGTAGGTCAAACATTTGCGTAAACGAAGGGAAAGCAGCAGGGTCAACCCGCAGCAAAGCTTGTTCTATGCAATACTGAACGCTCAGAGGTGGAAAAATCATGCCAGCATAATTGTTCAGAAAAACAGGCAACTTGTTGACTAGAAAAGACCGCAGTAGGGTAACCGATTCAGCTGGCTCATTCCGATACATTGCATTTGCAAGAACGTCGAAGGAAGCAAGTATCAAATCTGTGACTAAGTTGGTAACATCGCCCTGCTATTGTTAGAAATACCTTGTGGGGAGGATTTTACGTCGTTTCCTGACCTTGTATCGCATATTCAGAAAATCAACAACTACAAGGTCATCAAATAGAGGTCGCGCGTAAAGCTTATGAGATCAGCAGCCGCATGTCATGAATAACCTGACCCAAGGACGCTGAAAGTAAGACTCTATAGCTACTCACCAAAGCATTAAGATATACATAGAGACCAGCTCTAGTGTTGATTGTAGGATTGTCCAAAACACTTCCTTGAAATGATAAAGCGCCCAAGTCAACAGCGTTCAGTAGATCCAGAGGCCCTGCAGGTGCATCTTCGATTAAAAAGTACTGTTTCTGCCAGAAGTCCAATGTGTTGGCAAGCTGTGGGTCTGTTGGGCTGATTTGAGATATAAGAGAGGAAAGCAAACGAGCCAAAGAGCTTCTAAGTTCTAACAAGAAGAATCAGTACGTATTACACGGTGAACGAGGAAAACTATTTACACACTCTTCGAAAAGACAAGATTTTGGACGTCGTGAGCTATGGTTGTATTTAACACTCCAGAGATGAAATATCCCACGGCGTCGGAATTTACACTGTTGAATTTTGTCTTTACCAGAGATTCAAGTACAGCTTGCAACTCCTCTCGAGTCTTGATGAGGCCATTCGATACCTCAATGGTCATCATCTGGAAGACCAGGGTTTCAAGGCGCGGACTTGGCGACTCAACTGCGTCTATCGCCGCTTGATCGCTTTGGGCCTCATTGACATCGGAGTTGTTTTCCACAGGTAGGGGCAATATGGCAGCTAAAGTATCACACGTACTAATCTGTCGCATTCGCAGCATCTCTCGGACGTAAAGCGGTATGCGAGGGTCCGCCTGTCGGCTGGATGCTTTGCGTCCCTGGTCGAGTAAGACATGGACAAGACTTGTACCGGGAAGCGCGACATGCTTGAGGTTGAATGTTTTAAAGAGGATGTGGAATTCTTCAAGCGGCACTCGTTTACGGACGCAAGCATCAAAAAACTGGTGCCATTCTTGCGCTGCCATCTCATCAAAGAAGTTGAGACGGCAGTCAGCCAGGTCAGTCCCTTTCGAGTGAAGAGGAAAGTTTAGCGCGAGGCGGCTTTCTTGGCGGCGGCTACCCGCGACAGGAGAAAACACAAAACTCTGTCTGTCGTTCTAGCAGGCATTACTTATGCAACCATTCTACTAGTGTCGGTAGTTGTACAACATGGGTAGTGCGCCCAACCACAATGCAAATTGCCTTGAGATTAGCCCTGGGTACTACCTACCTTACTGTACTCGTACTGTACAGTACTCTCGAGATGCTCTTTGGTTTGTAGCCCTACAATAGCCGATTTCTGGGGGCGATAACTACTTTCATGCCTGGAATTCAGATGGTTTATCCCCTAAACTTAGGTGATGATCGCCTAGAGATTAACGGGGTTCGGCTATGGTAGGGCTGGGTAATTAGCTTACCCTCTCATTTCGCATTTTCTGCGTGGATATCTTTACTGCATGTTCTAGTTGTGCTTTTGATAGAGCTGGTGCAATAGCTTCAGAGGCGGAGACTGGTACGACCAAGTACTCCGCACAGGAAAGATCTCCAGGTCGTTTGCAAATTCTCCCAATTATCGTACTTGGCACATCAGGCGTTCCTGCCATCAAGATCTGCCCGCCATACGGAGTACTGTAATTTAACATCGTTCCATGAAGCCTCGAGAGTTTCAGATGTACCGAGTGCTTGGAGACGGGAAAATAGAACCAGTTGGTTGTTGCAGGGCGGTGCGACTAATGTCTAATTAATCCTTGCCATCTTAAGCTAAGGTACGCAGTATGTACTAAGGTACCACAGTGGTAAGTACTAGTAGTAGTATACGGTATACTCCTTACCAGAGCACGAGTCACATGACAGCTCCAGCCCTGCACCGTCGTGGTGATTGGTCGGATCCCGAGTCCGGCTTGCGTTTACGGACGCACTAGCAGCAACAGAGCTTTAGTGCACGCCACTAACTGACTGTGAGGCTGCTTTCTTCACACGACGAAGCTTTCTTTTCAGGCAAGTACATCCGTACTGTGTACAATTAGTTAAGGTAGGTTATCGTCGCCGATATGATACAGCCCGTGTGACTTACTACGTAGAACTAACTAGTACGTAGTAGGTGTGGTGATATCAACCAACCAACCAAAGAAGAAGAAAACCACAACACCATTGTACCAGCGCTGTTAGGAATCGAACCTAATATATATAACTCTCCAACGACTCAACCCACCCACCAACCCACCAACCCACCAACCCACCAAACAACCAACATGGTCTGGACCGATACCTACGGGTGCCTTTCGACTTCGCAATCTTCGTCTTGTATTACCTGCCGTATGTACCCCAGCTGTGTGTGCCTCGCCAGGCCACTTTCATTAGTAGTACACTACGGAGTAGTATGACCTCTAAGGCATCCAAAGATTTGCTGCGAAGGTTTGCGGGGGAAACGCCCGTGCGGGGTCTCCACTATTTCCCCAAATAAGGTGACACGGTAATCTATAAAACCTCCGGTCGTCCTCATCTACTCAGTCTCCAGTCGTCCAGCTACTACTCCTTGACAATCCCACCGCCGAGATGTCGTCGCATCCAGACCTTAGTACCAAGTATGCCCTCACAATCCCCTGATGAGAAAGGTCAAAAGTGCTGCTGCCGTAGCTAACGGGGGAAACTACAGGGCAGCCGACTTTGCTCACGACGAGAATCCGGCGAGGCGTGGCTCCATCTTTGCAGATGAGACTCATCGCCGCCAAAGTGTGGCCGCTTTGAAGGACAACACCACTGGAGAGTGAGCGCCGACATTCTCCAGCAACGACGTTCGCGGCTAACATTGACAAGGATCAAGAACCCTCTCGTTGGAATCCCTAGAGCAGAGCTCCTACAAGACGTCGACAACTATGCACAATCAAATAGTCTCACCGATATCTTGCCTATGCTTCGAAAGGGTGCTTTGGTTGCACAAAACCCTCTCGGTATCGAAGACATTCCCGACCTCAATGAGAGTGATCGAGAGGCCTTGCGTAATGAAATTACACATCGATGGCGACACCCGAAAACACTTTATTTCACCATAATCTTGAATTCCATTGCTGCCGCTATTCAAGGATGGGACCAGACAGGTATATGCCATGGTAATAAACAACTGCTCCCGTTATTAACCTTCGGTTGCAGGGTCGAACGGCGCCAATCTTTCGTTCCCAGTGACATTTGGTATTCCTGACAAAGGCCCGAAATGTACCGCTGCTGGGACGTGTGAAAGCAACTCGTGGCTTATTGGGTTTATCAACTCTTGCCCGTACATCTGTATCGCGCTTTTGTATGTTTGAAACTGCGCATGAACAAAAATCATGCCATGAGTGGAAAGGGCTAATTATGGTGGCAGTGCTGGTTGGCTTTCCGATCCTCTCAACAACTGGCTGGGTCGGAGAGGGACGATTTTCGCCGCAGCCATTTTCAGTTTACTTGCGCCCATCGGATCGGCAGCTACACAGAATTGGGGCCAGCTCGTTGCATGCCGTGTCTTACTCGGTGTTGGCATGGGCTTGAAGGAAGTCACCGTCCCAGTATACTCGGCCGAAAACGCACCGACAAACATTCGTGGTGGCCTAGTCATGTCATGGCAAGTCTGGACAGCATTTGGAATTTTCCTCGGAACTTGTGCCAATCTCGTCGTCATAGGAGCCGGAAACATTACCTGGCGGCTGCAGTTGGGGTCTGCCTTCATTCCGGCAGTCCCACTGGTACTTGGTATCTGGTTTTGTCCCGAGTCCCCCAGATGGCTCATCAAGAAAGGAAAACATGCGAAAGCTTATCGTTCTCTATGCCGAATCCGAAACACTAACCTCCAGGCGGCTCGCGATCTTTACTTCATTCACGCCCAGTTAGTTCAAGAGGAATTATTTGTAAACGAAATGGGCGTTGCGAAGACCGACAACTTCTTTACCAGGTTTATGGAACTCTTCACAATTCCTCGAGTTCGACGTGCTACCCAAGCCTCTGGAATTGTCATGATTGCCCAGCAAATGTGTGGAAGTAAGTTCTTGCAGCAAAGTAAGTACTTAGCGTTTGTATGAAAGCTGACGGATTTACCCGTAGTCAACATCATTGCTTTCTATTCATCGACCATCTTTGCAGAAGCAGGAGCTAGCAATATCACCGCTCTTTTGGCGTCGTTCGGCTTTGGATTGGTCAACTTTGTCTTCGCGTGGCCTGCTGTCTGGACAATTGATACCTTTGGACGCCGAGGCTTACTCATTTTTACGTTCCCACAAATGTTCTGGACCTTATTGGCCGCTGGCATGTCTTACTACATACCTAAATCCAGTTCCGCCCATCTTGGCATGGTTGCATTCTTCATTTACCTCTTTGACGCATTTTACTCTCCGGGCGAAGGACCGGTGCCATTCACGTACTCGGCTGAGGTGTTTCCAATCTCTCACCGAGAAGTCGGCATGTCCTGGGCCGTGGCGACAAACAACTTCTGGGCAGCCGTACTTTCGCTGACATTTCCGCGCATGCTTATCGCGTTTGGACCTCAGGGATCCTTTGGCTTCTACGCCGCCCTTAACATCGTCGCTCTGATCCTGATCTTTTTATTTCTCCCGGAAACCAAACAGCGTTCTTTGGAAGAGCTAGACTACGTGTTTGCCGTACCTACCCGAACACACGCGCGCTACCAGTTTACGCAAGTTCTCCCCTGGTGGTTCAACCGATACGTATTGTTTAAAAAGGGCGCTCCTTGCCCTGAGCTGTACAAATTCGACACCGCCGGTTCTGAGTCTGAAAGGTACGAACAGAGGTACGACGGTAGTGGTCATACGAAGGAAATCTGAGGGCTGGCGAGTTTGGCGAGTATTTTGAAATTACGATTCGCAAGGTCCTTGCGCGACTATCAAAGAATGTCGCCTGCGCTTACCGGTCCGAGGGCTCTGTGCCATCTACACTGTATTTTGCAATAGCTGATAACATACATAACATTTTCCCACGATCATTTCCGGCTGTGCCCTGACAGCAAACGGAAAATAGCATAGATGCTCACTCCAAACTCAGAACTCGAGACGTATTCCCTTGATGTCTCGGGGCGCTAAATATCACAGCCGACCAACAGCGGCGTTTGAACGTCGCCAAAATCCCGTGTTGCGGTAAATTTCATCGTGACCGCACGCATAGCTTACAGAATTTGCACACCCGTCACTTGTCTCCGATTATGCCTCCTTCCCATTCGTGGAACCATCCGTTACGAGGTATATCACATCACGCATGTGGGCCCTTCCTTATCTCTGTCTCTATGCTATGAATTTGTTTGCTCGTTGGTAACCCAACAATTTTTCACCGCAGCTATCCGTTACTACAGTACATACCTTGCAATGTTACCTTTAGCTCTCTCACCCTCGGTTCGTTTGTTGCGAGATATATCATGCACTTTCAATCCTTTCACTTCTTGCCCCCTAAGACAGCGGGATATGGTGTTTTTTTGGGGGGGGGGTTCGTATATATATATACATACATTGTTCACACAGGTCTCTTTTTTTTTTGTGGCACGCATTTATGTAAAACTTTCGTTACACTAACTAGATTTCGTCTGTTTTTGATGAGATGGCGGGGATGGACTTTTCTATGATGTCTTGCGTGGTGTATCACCTCACCTCACGATCTACTATTTTAGTCTTTAGGGTAATGGGGCTGGCTTAAAGGGTTGACTTAGATCTACCACACGCAAATACAACCAAGTCGTGGAAATTGGCAATTGGCATTCGGCAGTGGTGCTAGCAAGGTCGAATATCGACACTGCGATGTTCGATGAGATGGGAACAAGGGTGTTGGATCCATTGTTTCAACAACACGGAAGGAAGTGTCGAGCTTAACCTGGCACAGTGGTCGTTGTTCATCAAATGTGTTACTGTTCAACTAAGTGCGGAGCTGACAATCGGTCGAACGTGATGGGAAATATATCGTTTTATAGACTCTATTCTCCTTCGTTCCTATCTACTACAAACCTGACGCCGAAGATCATCATTTGTATCAAGCTTATCTGACCTCTACTACACCGAAGTCTACTATTGTCCAGTCATCCAGCAACAGACAATATGACTTCAAGGAACATGAGAGATATGGGAACTCAGACCGATCCTTCACCGCAGCTTGTCTCGCAAAGCATCATGGTCGACAAGGGGACCCAGACTGGTCCACCAACACGAGACATAGGGACCCAGACCGAGTGGAAAGAAGATGCTGGTATGTCGACGGAACCAGAGACTCCTTCACGCGCATCTTTGATGGGTCTCCCAGCTGAGCTCCGGATGCAAATATACGAGCAGGTTTTGACAGTGAAGAATGACAGCGGCCAACCTCGCCTGCGCGAACGCGTTGATTTGGAGACCGACGAGGACATAGCATTCCAAAACCGGGAATACTCTGACAACTATCCGTCCCGGGTTCCAGAGGCACAGAGGTGTGACAACGCAGTTTTGCGTGTGTCTCGCCAAACCCACGAAGAAGCCATTCAGCTTTTCTATCGTGTGAATAAATTTCACTACTCGACTTATGTTCTCTGGCCTGAACCACGACTCCAGAACTTCCCGATGCCTTACGCCGTGATGACCGACAAGCCTTTCCACCCTTCCCTAGAGTGGATGACGAATCTCAGCGTGGATTTCGCTGGCTCGGACCACCATAACGACAACAAGGCGCAAATCGACCAGTACATGTCCGAACACATCAAACTTATCGCCAGGACTTGTCCCAAGCTCCAGGTTTTCACCCTGCATTTCATGTGGGAGAACGGCCGAACGCACATCAAAGTCGCCTTACTAGGGCAATCCCTTACAGCAGCAGCGCTAGCTGCGATGAAAGTCCGCGATCTGTTGAGCATCGTGGCGACAGCGCCCCTCGGACCTGTGGGCCACCTTGGATATGCCGACCTACGCCATGCGGTCGCGTCAGAGCGCTGCTGGGATAGCAGAACCTTGGAAGACTGGCCAGAGATTAGTATCACCAGGAGATGCTATGAGGGTTACCGCGGGATGTTGCATAGGCACGTGCTGTGGAGATGGAATCTCCACACCTCGCGGCGGCCGCGACCATGTTCGGAAACTCTCGAGGACGGATCTCCGCGAGTGGAAGAACTGGAGTAGACGGTGTTAGTGGGAGCAAATGTAGTTCTGGTGGAGTTTTGGAAATGCTTAGCCATTTCCTTTAAAGCAAAACTCTTACATACCATTCCAAATCTTCGAAAATGCTATTGTGATATACTTGGTGTGATAACATATTACTCTACCTAGGTAGTCAAATTTTAGTTCATGGCTTATAAATACCATAGGTTTTTCTATTTTCATTACCTTTGTCGAAGCAAAAGCATTACGTGGAGTGTCGAGAGTGAGAAGTGGTATTCTCTCTTCCCCGTGCCTATTCACATCGTCTTCCTCAGTGCGTCGGAGAAGCTGTGCAGCTATCACACTATTCTAGCCCTCTGGTATATCAGTGTAGGTTGACGGGGCTGAGTTTTACCGTCAGTGTTTTTTCTCTGTTGAGTGGGTTCTTTCTTTGGCTAGCCATTTCAGACAGCTCACCGCCACCACCTCTCGTTTGATTGATGCATCGACTCCTTTAGCAACAATGGTGCCCCCAGCTACTCTACCCTTCGCCCGAATAGGCCGCTACTGATATCTCTAAATATCAGCAAGCCCCCAAATCAAACTTACCATCTAAACCCAACCTCCACCCTCAAACCCCCTCTTCTCCCAAAACGCCCCCTCCTCTCTCGTCCTCGTCCTTCCTCTCATCGGCATCAGCAAAATCCACGTCCGCGCCCACCGTCTATCCCCCTCATACCCCTCCACACTCGTCCTGACCGTCGGCCACATCCGACACGTCGCTGTATGCCACATCTCCAGCGGCGCCACCGCCCGCCTCAGCGGCCCATACGCGTTTCCGCTCCGCAGCCACGGGCCTGATCCCACCGCTGTAATCACAATCCTATCCCGCACGTGCAGATGCCGCAGCGCAGCCGGGGTCAGCGCGTTGTCGAGTGCAAGTGCAAGAAGTATGTCGTCCGGCTCGCCAGGAGGGGAGAGGAGATTCAGCGCGAAAACGCGCAGGGTCGGGCAGGCGTCGGCGAGATTGGTGAGCTCGTCGGCGAGGATGGCGTCGATGTGGCGCTGGCGGGCGAGAGAGCGGCGGGGTTGGGTGGGGGAGGGGGAGGGGAGAGCGTAGTCGATGCTGAGGGTGGTTAGGTAGGAGGAGTGGGCGGTGAAGAAGAGGGGGGAGGAGGGGAGGCGGAGGGGGCTTACGAGGGAGATATGGAAGTGGTTGCGGGTGTAGAGGGTTGGGAGGGCGTCGTTGTGGATGAGGCGGGAGGTGCGGAGGAGCGCGGTGTTAAGGGTTGAGACATGTGGGCGGTTTGCTAGTTCGATTGGGCGACGGAGTGTGTGGGGAGATACGAGGACTATGTCGTATATTTGAAGCCGGATTTCGGCGGGGAGTTCCATGAATGATGGCCGTCGCCGAATAGCTTGTAGGCCAAGCTTTTCTAAGAGAGTATTAGCTCCTATCCTGTTGTCGGGGTCGTGGACTCTGTAGAAGTGGTAACGACGGTAAAGCGACATAACGACGTTGAGGAGAAGTAGGAATGTCCAGATGAGGAAAGACATACTTCCGGCGATAACTGACAGTCTCTTTTGACGAGCTGTCAATTAGGAGGGCTGAAAGATATTGCCTGGAAGAAGATTTCTAGTTGGAAAAGAGATTTTAGCATATCTATGGGACATAGTAAGGGGAATTTGTTTGTTCGGGACAAAGCTGAACAATAATATTGTGTTAGATAAGCAGAGGACAACGGAGAAATAACAGAAAGCCATTAAACAAAATCAATACAAGATGATACATATTGACAACGAATGACAAGCCTGCACCAAGGCATTGATCGGTAAGGAGTGGTAAAAAGATGGACGAATGTGGATCTTGACTGTTCAGAGGTACGAGGCTCGGAAAGCTCAGAGAATTAAATGGTTCCCATTGTAATGTTCTCTTACAATACCATAGGTGATTGGATAGTGAAACACGTGAACTTTAAACCTTTCTCAACGAACAAATCTAGAGACTCACCATTACCATGGAAAGAGATCCCCTATCGCATGTAAGCGTCGTAGCACCCCCTACCGCTCCAAAATCCCGGGAACCAACTCTACCGCACCTTCCGAATAGATGCTAGGAAATTGCATAGATATACGTGTCAGTTGGCGACATCAGAAGAAAATATCGTATGACCCTCTCCTTTAGGCAAGAGCTGAAACAAAAAGGTACCCAGTAGTAGACAACAGTGGGGTTCCATATAAATCTCGAACAAGACCCGACCTGTAATTTTGAGAATTTTCAGGAACAGTACAACGGCTACTGCACTTGAAAGGAAATGGTTGGAAAGGAATAAGCAGAATTGATCGATGAAAATTCTCATGATGATCCAGCAGGGTGAATCTGTCGCAAGCAAGCTTATTGTCCTGGAACGACCTGGACCTTTCAGAGACTCGACAACCCTACAGGCTTAAGACGGGATCCTTGGATAGGACGCTAATTGTGGTGGCTCGGAATCTTCCAATGTATGTCGTCGCCTGATGCTAAAGGGGCTGCCTATCCGCAGCGCCTTGCCACTGGGAAGAGAACATTGTCGCGGCTTTGTTCTTCTAGACTTCATTGTTCATAACTTCGTCGTCCAAGTTCGCTCGTGGGCAAGCGAGAAGGTTCGGTCAGAAGAAGGGATACAGGTCCGCTCCTGTATGACCTACACGTCAGTACAGATGGAGTAGCTATGAGCGAAAGCCAAGTCCTGGGTAGAATGGTGAATTTTCTTCCAAATCCATCGGCCAACACATTACTTGTGCGCAAAGGATCAGCGCCTCTAAGCTCTTAGCTCAACCCGGCGGCGATTCATGCGTAGATTCCAGTCCAGCAAGGGCAGTACTGTTCAAGCCAGGTTGTTATCAATGTGGTGATGCTCCGCGTTTACTTGTATATTTCCGTAGAGAGTAGGTGACAAAGGGTGCCGTTGTCATTGGCACGGCAGTCACATCGCACTAATCGCTATAGAGCCTAGGTAAATCAAGCACACTAGCTTTCGCTTAACGACGCACCCCTAAATTCTTTGCACCTACCTAATTATCTAAGAAGTCTCAACAGTCTCACGGAAGACTTCAGATCTGTATAGGACACCTCGTTTTTGCAACAAAGATGATTCACAACACGCTTGCCCCTGTGCAGTGACGGTGAATAGCGGTAAGTCGATGGTATGAGCATATCTACGATGTATTGGTATGTCATTAGCGCGAATGATGTTAATGAAGCTGTCTCCTATCTTTCGCTTTTGAGCTAGTCTCTCATTTCGTGATTAGAATTTGAATACCATGAGCTCTTGTAGTCATTGAGTCTACAATGTTGAATCTATCCTGTAATCATCTTATCACAAATTTGAGACGTCACAGTCGTATCGCTTTTGACCTTAGTATTTTCAAACGATAGTCCTTAAGTGAGTATGTTGATCTATGCTGCGTTGCTCCTACTTCTATTTTCTGATTCAATATGGTATCAAAATTATCGTTTGCGTCACTTTTCGGGATCATTTCAGGGCTACAAAATCAGTTTTACCATTCCTCACAAGTCTTGCACTAGGTTAGACTCACAGTATGTCAGGCAAAGTTCAACGACCATTCCACTGAAGATCAGAAAGCAAAGTCAATAAATTTTCACACCTCCAGATGTATTATGTTGCACTGCAGGATATGTTGCGCGAGTTGCTTACCTTGGTCTCGGATGCCAAGATAAGACGCCGCAAAGTAGAGAGCCTGTCTTATAAAGGAGCCTGAGGCCGGTCGAGACACAACATTGATCCACCTCGGTGAAGACAAGCATCTTCAGAACCAGTCTAGGCTGACTAAGATAGGGATTAAACTTGAAAGAGTAGGCTATACTCAAGATGTGGCTGAAAATTAGTCGCTCAGCACAATGGCCGCGACTTTACACTTGATGCCGGGTTGGTAGATACTCGCAGTTCCTTTTCAACTGACTCGATATCGTAGTATGCTGAAAAGCACAACTTCGACCTCGAAGCAACTTTTAATAGGTATGTTAGCGTGTTCCTTGAATTCATGAATTATCATGAACGAAAGTACATCACTTTCCCTTTATCATCCCATGGACTTCGGCTTGACTAAAACCATGCTGGTAGTCGCCATGGTCACTAATGCAGTATGCACTCATCCATTGACCTATTGAAGGAGTATGATTCGACCTTACTGGTTCTGTTGGAGGTCTGGTTACAGGCCTTCCTGTTATGCAGAGTCTTATCGCCCTCCCATGACTGCTCTGCATTGTAAACATCCATCGGCCAGGCGGGTCGAGTCCAGGAAGGAAGACAGAAAATTTTGTGGTACGAATCTTGAGTATGTTCGTCCTTTTGGAGCAGAGATGCACCTCGGCTAACCAGTCGAACACCATAGCTTTGTAACAGGAAAAACCTTAGGGCGATTCGCTCCCAAAAGAAGGGGTACGAAATAGCATGACTGGCCTTTTGATTAATCGTGGTATATCTCGGAGGGAAGTAGAAGCTGAGGCGGTTCTCCCAGCGTAAAGCATATAATCTTTCAAGAGTATCACCCCTAAATCCTCTAGCTCTTCTTCTCATAGATTCGTGGGGCCCGAACCCATCGCAACGGCAAGCATGCTATGTATCCTCTCCAATCCTCGCATGTATCAAGCCCTCCTTGCTGAGCTCGGAGCTCACGACCTGCTCGCTCCGTCCTCGACCAGGGAAATTCTTCCGTACTATATCATCAAGTCTTTCCCTTATTAAAGGCCGCTATTAAGAGTCTCTCCGCCTTCATCCACCTTGTATCGTACTTCTCGAGAAGGCCGTTCCTACTGGGAGTGACATGCTTCCAGATGGCCGCTTTGTTCCTGTCGGTACAACGGCGGATTGCAGTGCGCGGGCGCTGTAAAGGATCCGTGAAGTCTACAACGACGACACAGATGTTTTCTGTAGGAGAGGTGGCTCGAGGTTGTAGAGAAGCTAGAGCTAAGAGGGAGCGAAATGCAGAGCTGGTCTCAGTACGGATAGGTAGACATGCGTGTCCTAAGTTATAATTTGCCTGGCTGAAGAAATACCAACTGGGTGTCGAGGTAAGCTCCTTGGCCATGACCACTGCCCTGTTCAGAAAGCTGACGAGGAATACAGCTGGTGTGAAGGTTGAACTTCGATCATGGGTTCGCTGAAGGTACGGAGTAGTGTTTCGAGACAAATATTCCTGTAAAGCGGAACGTAGCTGGGGATCTTAGAGTAAGTACCAAAGCGATCCCAGCAAATAGCATGAAGACTTCATTGTACAAGAGCAACTCTGACGTGTCCCCTGGCAAGTAGGATGTTGATTTAGTAGGTAGACAAGCACGCACCAACTATCCCTGGCGAAGACATGACTGTAAGCTATCATCTCCGCTGCGCTGATCTACAATGAGGCTTTCTAGTGGAGTACGAGCTCTAGAGATCTTGCGATTACTTCGTTTACTTGTTTTTGTACACTCATACTATAATCTACTCTCAGCTATGCAGCGTACCCATCTCACATATTCGCTCTGCAGTGAACACTGGCCTGCTATTCATGTCTTGTGACAGTACCGTTCATCCCGACTGTTATCCAATTCCATTGCAAGATGAAGTGAAGAACTGAACGGTAGCAGTGCTCTATGCCTCGGAAATCGATGGAAGCTTGATGAATCATTGGTCGACTAGTATGGTAATGAAAGATTCCTCGCTGATTCATCGACAAATCGCGGCCAATGGCGGTCATCCTGTACTATAAGAACCCCAACATCCTCGCACATTCTTGCACATCCTCGCACCAACACATCCGCACACCCACACCTCCCATATATACGTCGTCTTCTACTATCCATTTCATCCTCATCATTACACGTGCTCGCTTTGCAGTTCTTATGTGCATCACGTTCCATCTTTCACCTACATGTATGACGAATAGAACCGCTTGTATTTCGATAATTAGGGCTCAAGGTGCTAGGCGAGCTACGTAGCACACAGGTCATCGACCCCCCGGCTAGACTCTACACAGCGACACTATATGATTGCCGTAAAGGACAGGCAGCTATGGTGTGACCGATACCAAGCGGTGGTAAGGCGTTGCAATTCACCAGCAGCACAGTGATAACTCAAGTGCTTACAGATTCCACCTTGTTACCAGAAAATCATGGTGATCTTAGGATTTTTATCACAAAGAGCTCCAGAAATGAGAAGTTATGGGACTCTTGACGAGACGACCACTGTGAGTTGAGCACTATTACTTACGGTGCAAAATTAACCAAGATCGTTTAGGGCAATCTGAGTCCCTCACATTTGATATACCATCACCGATATTCCATGATTGCGGTGTCAAAGAGACCTCGCCTCGAGGCAATCGTGTGGCCCAATCTCAGTCACACCCTGAAGCAGTGACTCAGGGCACATTGCCTTACTTGAAAAAGCCATGAAAGGGCTTTTGCAAAGTTCTATTATTCCTATGACACATAGAGCGTGTCGATTGTGAGAGTAGGCTTTTCGGTCGCTCACATAGACACTAAATCGAGTTTCTTCAGATAGAAAGATGCCCGTTTCTTTTAGTTTGTGAGTTAGGATTCCTAAACTCAAACCGCAATTGGCCTGACACGCAACAGGATACCAAAATGTCTAGAACCAATAATGAATGTTTCGGCATTCCTTCTCGGTAGCCGATGTTATATACGTCGCCGACGCCATGTGGCACTCCTGCATTGCGCAGCTAGACCTTAGCCTCAACGGTGAAAGACTTTCCCCTATACTTTACTGGAGGGACCGTGAGACGGAAGCCATAGATATTCCAATGATGCAGTAGACTCACGCATGTCCCATTGAAGCTTGGTCTCCATCAGTCTGCTTCAGAAATACACTCAAGTCGAGACCACCAAATATTCGAGTGAGCACTCAGATAGAGGCTGTCACTTCTCTGCGGTAGAATCCACGCCGCAACCGTCACATGGATGGCCAAATCAGCACCAGGAAGCAGGAGAAATTCTTGGAGGTAATTCCTCGCTGGGCTCGGCGCTTGTACTGGATATTATTGCACGTGGTGCTCACATTTCACCTTACCCATGGATGCACTAGAGATTGCTTTTGAGCCACGCTCCTTTCTTATGCGACTTAACGAGGTCGCGTCCGATTTATCGCCTTTATCTCAATCTCCAATCCGCGAGCAGTCGTTCTTGTAGACCCAAAAATTACAGAACACGACAATCTGGGTCCGTGGGCTCTAAATGTTGTCTTCATACATTAACAGTTCAAATCTTCCAAGTCAGTAAGCCGTCGCCCGAAGCCGTCGTGGTTCAAGAACCCATCGGATGTCTCGCATTGGCTATGGTCTTTATCCTGGTCACTGAACCGCTAAATGCGTAGTACACTGGTGTTACAAGGGATGCAAAGAGCGTACCGAATTTCGCAGTCTATCCTTATCCTTAGCCTCCGCAGGGAAGATTCTTTGGTACGCAAAGCGTTGAATTGTCGGATTGTGAAAAGAGTATGAATGAAGCGGCTTGCTATTGGTACAGCTACGCCAGTTTTACGGGACGAAGCCTTCTTGGTATTAGAAGCCGGGAGAGTTCTAGCTGCGCAAAAGCTGGCGGAACCGTCCTCTTTGGCTGTATGACTTACTCTTTTACAGACTTCTCTGCTTTGAAAGACGTGTTCGAGACTTTTGAATTTGACTGAGCATCGAAGATCATGGCCCAGCGGACTTTATGTTGAACGAGGCTGTGAAGCCGATCTGTGGAGGACAAGTCTTTGCGGGACTTGGAAAGACTTATGATATGAAGTGCTTGCACCTGTTATACACTCCACTCCTCACTTTCAGCATTCTTTTACCAGAGAAAGAAGTGCTCAACGTCAACGTCAACGATATGATATTAGGTTATCAAGAACGTTCTCTCAAACATTTCAAAAGAGATTAGAAAGACTTTAGACTGCGAGTCTATTGCGAGACCTAGCCAAACCTGATGTACTTTTACATAGATACCTACAATGGCTGCGATGCTTGTTGAAAAGAAATTACAGGAAGCGGATTTTCGCAAGGACGAAGCGCTAGCTTTCCCACCGATACGATCTTTTCGACAAAGAATGCTGCTATTCTCTCCTCAGGAAGACACTGCCAGCTGTAGAATACTCTGGGCAAAGACAAACCTACGTATTCATGTGCAGACATGGAAGGGATGTCATACGTTGAAAGCCACTGCAATGAACACTCTTGAACCTCGCCCCTTGCTCTTTCCGCGCGGTTCCCGCGATCAAGAAGCCGGTTCCAGTAACGTCGAAGGCATAATCACCCATCGTTTTCAACGCTACTATGAGCTAGAGAAAAATTTTCAAAACAAGGTCGACCTCACTTCCCACTTCCTCAACCTCGCAAAGGTCAATCAATCAGCGAGCAGCAGTGGATTTATGTCGATATAAGGAATTTCCTACAACGATACTACTATTAGCTCGAGAGAAAGTTTCAAAACAAGGTCGACCTCACTTCCCACTTCCTCAACCTCGCAAAGGTCAATCAATCAGCGAGCAGCAGTGGATTTATTTCGATATAAGGAATTTCCTACAACGATACTACTATTAGCTCGAGAGAAAGTTTCAAAACAAGGCCGACCTCAATTTCCACTTCCTCGACCTCACAAATGTTGACCTATGAGTGGGCACACCTAAGCCGAAATAAGGAGGTTCTTTTCCCCCTAATGCCAGATTGCCCTTGACGCAGATCGAATCGCCCATTACTCCATCTTACCGTCGGTCTAAGCACACGCAGCTACTATTAGCTCGAGAGAAAACTTCAAAAGCGGTTTCAGCGAACAAGAAGCCTTTTCCAATCGTCGAGATATCAAGGAGGTCTTTCGATTCAGCAAGATGCGAATCTTGGTCTTGCAATATGCACGTCCGCAAACCAAATATGTCGCCAAGAACTACAAGGTACCAGTAACATTACTAGGCTTTGGCATATGGCCTGGGTTCCATATTTGGGCTAAGAAGAATCTGATCCTTATGTCAGCTGCTGTTGATGCAGCTGCATTGTACATAACCAAATAAAGGATGCGGGGCAAAGGTATTCGAAACAGCTGCTATGTAAATATCACAAGTGTGTCTAGTTTAAAAGTAGACCAAAACACATAAAAGCCATAAACCATAAATATAAATATAACCGAAACTCGACAGCACTAACCCAAGGTCGGGAACGGGTCATCAATCTTTCTACCCATTATATCAAGCATCACTGTCTCCTATCTTTTCTGAACCCATTCATAGCATAGCCGTAAACACATGCCTAAAATAGGCAACGAAAAAAGGATAGTTTGAGAAGATAAGATGTACTATGTGACGGAATTTAATTGTAGAGGTCGAGGGTTTAAAGCATCAGAAGCTGAAAAGCAAGAAGAGATAATGTACGAGATGAAAGTTTGAAAGATGTGAGTTTTGACAGTCGAATCTTTTTTAAAATCGGAATCTTCGAAGATTAAAGAGTCGGAGTTTGAGAATTATGACCTCGATCGTTCCTCCACATTATGTGAAAGATGGGCATTCAATGGGCCTCTGCTATGCACTCACTTTTCCATTTCTGATTGGTCGATGTGTCGATCTTCTATGCCCCTATCTCTGCCTGAAGGTTTTTTTTTTATATCACTGCTTCAAAATTCCAACGAATTTTCTCTTAAAGCTCTCTTGGTGCAAAGAAGATTGGCTGAACGGAAGTTCTGGGGGGGAATAGCAGCCGAGAATATTATGGTCTTGATCTATCCTGTATCGCTTCTTGGAAGATCTTCAGGATGATATTGCTTTGAAACATTCTGATGATACATCACTGACACACAGTCTAAGAATGTCTGCCAAAATATTACTGGAGTCTGGTGAATTTGATTTGGCCGGCCAAGTCTGCTTGTCTTCTAGCTGCTCTCGGCATCAGAGGTATGGGGTACTCTGGTATTTCTGATGTCGTGTTCCTTATTCGTCAATTCAAGATCTGCAAAAGGCATTGAGGAATGAGGTGTCGACCATGAGGTTCAGCGATGGTTTTGTTTGTTGGCTATGGAAGGAGTAAGGTACCCTTGAGCTTAATAAACTCCTGTTCTACCCAGAGTTTCCAAACGCTTGTAATCGTACTTAAAGCTGAGATCGTGCCGTGCTCCAAGCGACGAACGTTTTGGTATATCATCAGCGAAACAGATCCTATTAGCGGTGGATGAGTAGGAGGGGCTGGCAGAGACAAGCAGAAGAGGGTATTTCAGGCATGATTAGTACCTTATGGAAATTGCTCACTCTTGCTAGATGATTGCATCAAGTAAAGTCGTAGAATGGATCTCTTTCCCTCGAAACCACAGCTGATATTGATCGACATTCAAGTATCGAGTGGGACCTTCACAGGTAGAGAGATGGTGATATTTTATAGTTAATCGCAGATAGTATACGAAACAGCTGGATGCGATTTGCTTGCACCCAATCATCCAGAATGATTCCGCTAGCAAAAAAGGGGTCGGTTGAACTCAAAGTGAGCCTGGGCAGACGTTCCAGCGTGGAGGTCTTGACTTACTTCTAGCTTGAATTGGAGAGACAATGCAATAACCAAACTTGAATGCATCATCAATAAGCTTTGCTCGGGCTTGTCCCCACTTTTTGGTTCGCATGGTAGCAAAAAAGGGACCATGCCCTTTAAGCTGCTTTGGACTGGTAGATCAGAATGGTTGCGGAATATTTCTATTCCTTGATCATAGGGCTCGCTACGGAACTGACATGGTGTACGGCCTACATTTTATATCCCCGAAAGAACCCTTTCATTCGCAAGCTCGACGGGCAGTAGTTCACGAGCTTGCTCCAGCCTCGACAGTGTGTAGAGTTACTGCGGCTCAAACTGGAAGCGCCGCATCAACGGCTACATCATCAATTCCTTTTGATCATACTCAGCAGGGATGGAGTACTTTGCATGATGATTTCTGGGGATTTGAGGTGCTACTGGTATGATCATGCTTTACGATCTGATCGTTCTGTGCGCTAAGCATTTCATTATCCATAAGGAGTCAAAATTCGCCCAGAAATTTGGCCATTGATTTCAACTTCTTCTCTATATCGTACCATAATAGGTATTAGCCCTGCTCGAGTCTTGTTGGTGGTATAGAAACCTTGCACAAGCGTAAAGCGAAAAGTCCAGATTCCACCTCTTGAAGCTCTCTGTCAATATTCTGTTGTCGCCTAAAGTCATGTCCGTTGACCATCACCTCCGCAAGCGAGATGATCTTTCCAGCTAGCAGCTGTGTTATAGTCGGATCTTCCCATGTTATAATGTTTCCTTCAGCATATCTTGTTCATGTCGGCGAGATGAGCTAGCTACCTTAGGTTGTGTGCTTTACTAGGTACGTAGAGCAATGCAGGGGCTCGGCTAAGGATCAGACCTTTCCTATTGGAGATAGCGTCTCTTTTCCGAATTGATACTGTTGTACCGTTTAGACTGGGTATGCTCAACTCTCCACCTTTAATACCACTCTATAGCTTAGGAGCAAGCGTAGGCTAACATTGTATAAGGCAATTCCGATCTTGGCCAAGTGCGGACTACCTGTCGTAGATTCAACTGGGACGCCGAAGACACTGAAGTCAAGCACGTACAGATCATCTATCCGTTCGCGAACAACAGCAGGTCTCCCGTTGCCATATTTGACTGTCGCAAATTTCTCCTAGGTCTACGCGATGTGATTAACAACGAGTGGCAGACTAATGGAAAGATCATAGTCTTGGAAATGCCACCATATACTATAGCATGTTGTTTTACGACCATCCTCTGTTTCGTACTAACATGGTTACAAGAACGATATCGATAGTGCATATGAAGTCATAGAGAGGTTCCTGGATGAATCTCAACCGTTCATCGAAGACCATTTGGTCAAACGCAGCTCCGACGAGTAATTCAACTTGACGCTGGCCGAAGCTCATCGCTACGCAGAGCGGTACGATGTTACAGTAGCATGATTCGAAAAGCGCTAAAAGTTCGAAGCTGCGAGCAGACGGATCGCTGTGCTGGAGTCGCCATTTCATGGGGAGCGGCCTTCGTCACAATTTATGAATATGCAAATTGACATTACGATGAACCTCATCATTGACAGGCACCGCAAGGCTGTTCTTAAAGACCTGAAATCTTTGATGTTTGGGAATGACGCAGTGCAGTCGAGGTATCGAGTGTTTCTGACCGTCTACATCCTCCTCAGCACTATTGAGTTTGCGTACCAGTGGCAGTTTCAATACGTCAAAATGGCAGACGGAATGGTACGTTATTCCTCCTTCTATACATTCCTTCTGAAGCTAAGTATGATACTGATGCTTAACGCAATGGAAGACTCATGGCTTTGTAGACTCCGTGACAAAATCTATGCTCGAGGAATGGGAATACTCGGCAGAGAATCTGTCATACCACTTCCGGAGCATCTTTCGCGGTCAAACATCATTCGCGCAAGACTCGACTCAAGCGAGCGATAAATGGGCTCGGGCCGACCTGGACCTGAGTCTGTGGTATACAGTACATACACAACAGAGGCCGAGTTCGTTGCTATGCGCCAGAAGGAGGATTTCCAGCTCAACACACCATCCGTATGGTTGTCACAATTGTTCCTCAACAAAGAACGAAGGGAGGGATGATCGGGTCACTTGACAAGCTTCTGGTGACAAGGGTAGTGCTAGAAAGAGCGAGAAATGTAGGTGGAAATCGAGGGTTTATGAATAAATATACTTCCCAAAAGAGCCTTCGTCTTCTCTTCCTCGTAATCTCGAAAAGCGACCGTATTCTAACAACAGCCACATCCAAACGGGAAGCATTGATTCCATGTATAAAACAGCCAACCGGATGGTGGCTGGTATAAAGGAACCCTACACTATTGCTGACCTGCGCATGAAATAAAAACGTACTGCTAGTTTCTAGAGAGAAAGGAATGAAACAGCAGCACATCCACGCGCCATTCCCAAAGACTGCCTCTGTTCGCTAGACGCTTTGCCAGTGTTGCAAACGCTATGGGTGGTACTCATCCTATATCCTCCCGGATGTGGGATGAAGGGCGGACAAGCTGCTATCTTGGTGAATCTAGGGGTTGGCCTATGGTCGGTACGTTGAGAATTTCACCGCTTCTCTCTATGTTATCGAATTTCGGATTTTAGAAATGAATCATTATATATATACTGAGTTTCAAAGAGTTCCGAGCTATTTATTACTGTGTTGTTCCTTCTCCCCGCCATTGTTGATGATGATGGTTTTGAATCGGTTTTCAGCAAAGACTTGCTGGTGTTGCATGGATTATCCTCTCCCCTGGGACTCTCTCCTCCCAGCAGACACGACGCAAAAGGACAGAGGCCGATGGTTCAATTTTCCGATACTTTTTGTTGCTTTCACAAAACTGTAATCAAGACTGCTATTGCACGTTGCCGCTTGAACGTTTGAGATCCCGCTCAGCTGCTCGCTCTTTAGCTTTGGCTTTGGCTTTGAGTTTCGTAGCTCTACTAGCGTTTTTGGATCTTGAACTGTCGGCATTCGGATCTGCAAAAGTGTCGCTCCTGCGTGGACGCTTAGCTGCTCTTTTTTCGGTCCGACCACTGAACTCGAAGGATTTGGAAGCCATCTCCGGGATGTTGGCTTTGCTTTGAGTGGGAGGCGAGTCTCTTAAAGCGGAAATCTTGATGTGTATTGTTGGAATCGTTTGGTGATTGGAGAAAGTCTGTTGAGTGGGTTCTGTCATGTGAAAGGACTGATGCTGAAATTAGAGGTGAAGAATCGAGGCTTTAGATGTGAAGACCGACACTAGGAAAGCCGTCGTCTTTTCATCTTCGTGTTCTTGGACAATTACCTTCTTGCGAGAACAGCGATGTTCAAATGGGGAAGCTTTGAAACCATACTCAAAGATTCCGAACAAAGGAATCTTATACATACAGTAGATATCAATTTTTCCGCTTCTAGAGGTTTGATTATGTTGCTCTAATGCTTGTTCTGTCGCTATTGTTGTTCTTAACTCTGTACTATTTGCTCTTGGCACCAAGAACTTCGAGATTCTCTGCGTCTAGAGATGTCTCGGGATGAAGCAAGACACTTTCGATACTGGCTAACAAAGGAGACCTAGATATTCTAGAGGTCCTTCCCCACTAGAATTTATTCTGTCAGTCAGGATGCTGGCATGTTCTGCACGTTTTCGTATCTGAGAGTGCTGGTGACGCTCTTAGCCAGCTGATCATTAATTCCACACCGGTGCCTTAGAAAGTCCCTACAACAACTTCACCTACCGTACTAGAATCTCTACTTAGCAGCGATCTAGGGAGTTCGACCTTTGATTTATCCATGAGGCATGATCTCGAGCCCGTCCGCAACCCGTTGGTTGCTTCCTCGCTGACTATATCAACAGACCAATAGAACGGTATGAACTCTCAAGATATCTAGACGGTGGTGGCCATTCCGGGCATTTTCAACACCTTAGAAGAACCTACATATGCGCAATATCCGATGTCGTACTTATGTCGCCGTTAACCCTTGGTAACGAAAAAATCGCCTAGGCGTTCAAGATACTGCTACTTCGGACTGTTGTGATTTCTATATCTCCACGAGCTTAAAATTACAGCCCGACAAGGTTTCATACCAAAAGCCAGCAGACATTGGGACAGCGCGACTTCATTGATATTCACTACCGCATTCTATACCGAAACAGCCATGTGTGCAGTTAGAGCCTCGTCTAGCTTCAGCTACCTGGGTTCGCGTCGAAACAGAGCCTCTCCTTGACCGGTATGCCGCTGACTAGAATACCCCTCGTCAAAAGTCCAATATCCGAAGTTCGATCTCGAAAACCTGTCGGCCGGGAAACAGCTTGGAGGAGAGAACAGCTCTTTTCTCTACATAGCAACATCTTTTGCAGGTATTACGTTTCCTTGAAGAAAACTTTGGTCCGCGCCCCAGATCCTTTTACACTTACTCACGGGATCCAACGAAGGTTGACCCATAAATACGTTACACTTCGGTAGGCTATCAAATCAAGCAACTAAGCATGCAACCGGTCTTTGGAAACGAAGCATAGGGGGAAGAAATCACGAAGTTGATGATAAGTTTTCTCTGAATACTCCTCGTTGGGTCGCGAACCAAGTCTAATCTATACGCACGTAACTCCTCGCACACACAGATCCACTCAAACACCCCAACAGTCTCACCTTCTAGATCCCCCGATTCCCTAAGCTCTAAAAACCCCAACTAAGGGACTCCTCTCTTCTCCTTCGACAAACAACACCCCTCTTCGTCTTAGAAGCTTGAGCCTTGACTCTCTCATGCCTTCCATCAGTGCCTGGAGAGGGGGTTCCGCGCCCGGACCTTTTCTTCTTAGACGCGAGTCTTGCGTTGCGTGTGGAGGGGAGTTCAGCACGATGCTGATGAATGGAGGCATTCCAGGGATCAAAATCGGTTGTGGTGTCATCTGCGACTTCATGTTCGAGCTGGTAGTCTTTCCACCGGTCTTCGCATGGGGTTTTGGTGGTGTCAAAGTGTTCGGATGGTGCGTCGAACGTTTCGAAGTATGTGCTGTCGGGGTATTGCTCGGGCGTGGCCTGTTCGTTTGCAGCGTGTGAGACGGTGCTTTCGGGCCTTTGCTCGTTTTGTGGGTTGGTCATGGTTGACCAACCACTTGGATCTTCGATAGAGGACATGTTCTGGAAATCAAGGGCAAAGAGAGGAGCTCGAGGGAAGTCTGGTAGGATGGCTGGAAATCGTTGGTATGAGAGTTGAATTGTATTGAGCACGATGGAGAATTACAGAGTTAGACTTAGAGTTCTTATGAGCTTGGATGCGTGATTAGAGGCCTGGAAGGGTATAAAATTTGGAAATGGAGACTGTGCTTTGAAGAATTCGTTGTATTGTAGATCGAAGATGAAGGCAGTGAAGCAGATGGTCGAGTGAACTCTTATACCTAATACTTAACTGTTGCTGTTTCTTTGTGTATTATTTAAATCGGGACAATAGCGCTCGACAACACCATGTCGACCGAAAAGGGCTGTTTGTTCAGGGCCAAGGCCGCAAGACTTGAATGTTGTCGGCATCAAGGGCGAAAACCTGTGCTTGTTCTTTTGAACGTTTCGAGATACTATACAGGACAGTCAATCAGTGGACGACGGTGTTGTCGAACAAAGGAGAACCTAGAGTGTCATGCCAAGGCGAGGTTTTGCTATCTCTGCGGAACGGGATGGGGGAGAGTATTGTCCTGAGCAGAACTTCGTGTGTGAACAAGCTACGCTTGTGTTGGCTTGAAAACCTATGCTTTTCGGGGTAGTACAGAAGCAGTTAAGCATCAGAAGAGAAGGAGGTTCTATACGATATACGAGCTTGGCAAAATCTGGTCTTCTGTTCGACTGCTAGAAGCCGAGGTAACCGCTCTGACTTGTCTCACAGAATGATATAGAAATGATCAAAGATAGCCAACGATATGTCAAACTGCACTTGGAAGAAGGAACACGAGCTTACTGCGATAGAAATCTCTCCCATTCCATCTTTCTCTACATCTTCTGTTGGTCTTTCCAGCTTTTACCAAACCAGGGAAACTGGACCATCTCAATTCGGCGTAGTACTTCAGATCTTGCCTTAGCAGTTCTGCCTTGCCGGCTTTGCTCTACCTGATCTCTTCTAAGCTATACGTTGATACGGAAGAGGAGCTCGTAGGCTGAGGGATAATAGAATCATTTCCGTAGTAGAAGTATCTTTGAATCATAATATCTTTCCTATTCTCTCAACCAGGCCCTGGAATAAACTCAGCTCTTTAAACCATATATGTCGACATACACATAGTATGAGTGTGTGGGGGTATTAGTAATGAACATATGTGGCAATTTGCAGGGCTCAAAGACAGCTCTAGGTATGATCTATCCTCGGCTCAATGTATTAAAGACGTATATCAAGAAATCACACAAAATACAGGAGAAAGTTCAAGATGGCTGAAAGATTTTTATCTGAACGTTAAAAAAGAAATAGAAATGAAATTCTGGAAGGTCAAATACATAGGTGCGGATGGGAAGGACAGTTTTGCCTGTTATCCAAGGCCAACCCCTAAAGATCAAAGCAAGTCAAACTTCGAAGGCGCGTATATATTTACATTAATTAAATCACACTTCCGAAAAAACAACCATGGCGCCGGAAAAATAACGGTATGCATAGCATGAGGGAGTGATGGAATATGCTATACATACCTGAATAGAATTGTTCCAAAGGGTGTTCACATATTGGCCGACTCGTCAACCAACACACACAATCTATCAGCCCATACTAAGCCTTTCCTTATACGACTAGCAAGTCAAGATGTGAAAGGTTCAAAATATCGAGCTATAGAAGACCCCATACGTCGCATAGTGGTGGCCGCGATTAGGGCGAATGTACCGTTGAAACCAACCAGCAATCCAACAAAACCCCAGCAACAGCCAAAAACCACAACACGCCTTACAGTAAAGCAGCACTTAGTGTCTATTCAAAGAAGGTGCATCAGCGCTTATATCCCACCAAACAGCAACAAGGCTGCGTTCATGCATGCCACGGATCGCCGAAACGCAGCCGGGCGCTGCGAGAACCAATGGGGAAGTGTAAAACCTCTTTTCTATTCTTGTGGCTACTGTTGCGGTACTGGGAGTTTTCAGGGCATCAATGCCTTTATATATAGCGAGTCCCTAGGCAGCACGGTTTTGTTGTTATTCCTAATTTTAAGTGTGCGCTCTTTATGGTTCACGGAAAAGGGGATGCTCTAGGTTTTCTGAGGGGAATCTGAACGAGGTTCAATAGCACGTCTCGCAAAGAGCCCAGTCCAGCAGCAAGCCATGACCGCTCATGAGCAGATCTACGGCATCCACGAGATCTCTCCCGGCGAGACCCCCACAATCGAGTCAGTCTCCCCTTCCGCACAAAAACCACATCCCCCCTAAACGACCCACAGTATCGTCGCCGTCCACGGCCTCAACGGCCACCCCTTCAAATCATGGTCGACCGATCAGTCTCAAACCTGTTGGCTGGGAGCGCCAGACCTACTTCCCCATGCCATGAGAAACGCGCGTATTCTGACGTGGGGCTATAATGCCAATGTGACTTCTTTACTGGGAAATACGTCTTCGGATAGGATTCTGAATCATGCGCAAACTCTTGTTGCGCAGCTAGAGGCGGATCGTTCGGTTAGTGCAGTGCATCATGAATTTGTTGATCGACGCTGCCTGCTTACACCCAAGTGCGCAAGCTTGAAAACGCAACGAAGCGACCTATTATTTTTCTTTGCCATTCCTTGGGTGGGATTATTGTCAAAAAGGTTTTTTCGCATCTCGAAATACCCTGGCAATCTGCTAATTTTTTCCATCTAGGCACTGGCGTACTCCGCCAGTAGAACCTCGGCTCACATTGAGCATCTCCACTCCATCTACGTCTCCACCTACGCAGTGCTCTTCCTAGGAACGCCGCACAACGGAAGCAACAAGGCTAAGCTAGCAGGAATCGGCCAACGGATGCTCAGCGCGCTGGTGCCGAAAAAGGTGTGGGATACTGACAGTCAACTCCTAAACGCTTTGCAAGAGGGTTCCGAGACGCTGCAGGCCATAACCGATCAGTTCGCGCCGCTGATGAAGCAGTTTCGGATTTTTTTCTTCTGGGAACAGGAGAGGACGGATCTTGGTTACACAAAAGACTATGTAATTTGCCTGGTTGACATGCTAGAAGAAATGGTGGATATAGGCTGACATCTAGTGTAGGTGGTCGACGAGAGTTCGGCGGCGCCAATTCTGGACAACATTGAGCGCTCTGGAATTCCAGCGGACCATTTGCACATGTGCAAGTTTGAGAACAAGCATTCGCCAGGCTACAAGGTAGTTGTGGCTGCTTTGATACGATACGCAAGAGAGGCGCCGGCCAGGGTTGATGTCAGATGGCGTGACGCGGATGAAATGCTTCGCACACAAAGATCTATCGAGGCAGCTGAGTTGATTAGGATTTGAGGGTTCTTGAGATGTGATCCATCATTCGTTGGCGACCGCAACAGTCGGCCAGTCAGTGTCAAACAAATAGGTCTTAGGCTGGTAGAAACAAAAGAGGCCTTGATGTTCTAAATCATTGAATATCTGGTGAGAAAAAGTCGATGAACGCTGGAAGTGGCAGCCATAAAACAGGGGTGTACTCACGCTAACTTGCGAAATCTTATGGAGAGGTACTGCGCCTCTAGGTCCTCTTACACAATATTTCTATCACTCCTTAACGCTCATAGAAGCTGAGAAAGCCAGTGCCCCAGCGGAGGCACGTCTTTTTCATATCGAGTTGCAGTGCGATTTTCTGGAGGTCTTTAACAGCAGGCCATGGGAAACTCGTCGTAGTAGCCTCCGAGTGAAAAAGACCTTGCATAGCATAAGGATGGTTTAGTTTTCATAGCGCTTTACAGTGCATCCAGGTTCCTTACTCCACTCTCAGTACCTGGCCCGTACCAATGAAGAGTAAGAAAAAAGCGCGGCGTGCCATTGGTTTGAGCATTTGCATATATGGCGGTCGTGCTTTGTCGTAGGCTGGTTCCAATTTGTATCCTCAAGGATGTGTCGCGATCTCTTACTTGATATCTGCGTAATTTCGAACGGAACAAATTAATATAATATGGAATGCACAGATTCACCATGTAGGAGCTTTCGGTCGGTCAAGGAATGGCTTCTGTACTTCTTTCTTCGACGCTGTTGGCATTTCATCATGATGCTGAAGTTGACCCAACTGCTTTCGAGCGCTTTGTGTTCGTGGATGCTCTACGCCCAGCTTTTCGTCCATCATTGGGATTAGTTCAGTAAGTAGTCTCTGAGCTTTTTCAACCTGGCCTCGGTTGGCGTAGTTACGTGACTGCTCTTGCATTAAGACGAGCCGATCAGGATGTAGTCGATCAACTTCCCTCACCTCAATCTTCCGCATCAAGATGTCCTGAAGGTCGTTGAGTAAGATCTCTGTGTCGAGCCAGCGGCGCTGGCCACTGTAGGCACGTGCAAGATTAATCATGGTCATTCTCGTTCCAATGTGCTCTCGCCCTAATGTTCGCCTTGCAGTTTCCAATACGTCAACTAAGATCTCCTCGGCCTCGACTGGACGGTCTTGCGCGCAATATATCTTTGCCAGATCGTTGAGCGCCCATAACGTGTATGCATGTTCCTTACCAAGGATTCGCCGTAATCCAAGAACCACGGCCTGAAGCAATGTTTCAGCTTCATCAAGGCGGCCTAAATCACAGTAACTGACGCCAAGTTCCATCGATGATCTAAGCGTCAAGGTGTGCTCAAGTCCGAGTTTTTCCATGCAGATCTTCTGCGCGCGAGCCTGAAGCTCCATGGCTTCTCCGAAACGCCCTCTATGCTTGTAGACACGAGCAAGATTAAGTGTCGAAGTCAGCGTAGTAACGTCTGAAGGTCCAAACACCTCGCCCAAGCCAATCATAGCCCTAGTTCCCAACTCTTGTGCCTCGGCCATTCGACCACAAAGCCAATAAGTGTCTGCTAGTTTATCAATTGACTTCAATGTTTCTGGATGATTATGGCCAAGAGCCTCTATTCGAGCTTCCATTACGCTACGCTGTATTTCGGCAGCTTTATCCATCAAACCAATGTTCCAGTAGGTTGACCCTAAATCTGTCATTGCTTGTAGGGTATCCGGATCTTCCTGTCCTAGTATTGATTTTCGTTCAGTAACCACCTTTTCCTGTAAATCTCTTGCGCTTTGGAAGCGACCACCGTCGAAGTAAACTTGCGCAAGCTTAATTCCCTTTTCAGTCTGGCGATACTGTGTCCCACGGCCAATGAGCGGCTCCGTATGATCGCCACCAAAGAAACAGTCAATATGGGGAATCAAAGACCTTCGATAGGCATGCTCTGAGCCATCATTGTTGGTACTAATAGAGTCAGCCACTACCGTTGTAGTAATATCAAACCAAAGGCTCTGGTCTTCCTTGCTCAATCGGTCACGCGCCCAAAAGTGTACTAGAGGATGCATAGAGTAGCTACCCCACGACAAATGGTCGGTCGTGGGGGTGCGATCTTCGTCCATGTCCACATCTTTCACAATCAAGGAGAATTGCCTTAAGATCCAAAGCGCTCGCTGGAAACGAATAGTATCCCAACTCGAACCATCTTGAGCAAGAATGCGAGGGGGCTTTCGAGCATGGTTTGGTCCTTCTGCAAAGTGAAAAGCCTGTAGGAACCTTGATAGTAATGATCTCGAGGGCGCCGAATACCGAGGACGGGATGAATTCTCCCATGCTTTCTGTAAGATATTTGCGGGAACTTGCTGAAAGTGGAGAAAGGCGAAGATTTGCAGTATCTCGCACGCATCAATGGCCGCAGGTTTCTCAAGTTTTCTGATCATCTGGAAAGAAACCTCCCACGTGCTGTAGATTGTGTACTTGTAGGCCTCCCCTCCCTGAATAGATCTCATGCTCATTATTTGTCTCCGCTGGCGATGATAAAGAGAAAGATACGTTTCTAGAGTGCAAATATTTTGCCTAATGGTTGCCCCTGCCTGATCGAGTGCGAGTGGAAGATAGCCAAGGGTACTCGTAATCGGTCTGGCTAAGCGCCGAAGTCGTGAGCTTGTTGGATCTTTGCCAGCAGCCCTCAGGAGAAGTGTATCTGCTTCCTCATGGTCCATCTCTCTAAGCTCTTGATATCCAACTGTTTCATGATATCTGCATTCGGAATTTCGGCTCGTCACCAGGATGTGACCTCGGTCTCCAGACGGAAAAAAGCGAGAAACATCTACTGAGGGATCATCTGCGTTATCAATGATAAGCATCCAAGACATCTCCAGACCGGTGAGCCATAATTTTCCATCTTCACTGGTGTCACCAAATCCATCAATCTTAGCAAGTTTCGAAAGGTCCTGTTCGGCGGTCTCAACAGTACTAGCGTCAATCCAGAAAATGCCCCAGAAACTAAAAAGTATTGGTTAGGCCCATTGATAACGATTCCACACTACAGCAGAAAGCGAGATTTGATCTGACGTTGGGGACTGTACCTTTGACGATGGTCTTGCACAAATTTTAAGCAAAATTGAGTTTTGCCCGAACCTCCCAGCCCGTAGAGAATAAATCTTTTTTGTATTTGAGGAATAGTCGACTCGGATGAGCGCAGCATGCTTCGTTCAAGTCGTTTAGCGACATCGGCTCTTCCTGTGAAGAAATTGCTTGCACTGAAAGGCACGCGGAAATGCTTGTTGCATTTCGCACTGTCCCTGATGTCATCCGATGGTTTAGTGGTGATGCGTATGTCATGTCTGAGTATCTCAGCAGCTTCAATGCTGCGTTGTCGCTCGATGTGCTGTTTTGCATCTCTCCACCTAGGAGTTATAACATCGTTAGCTTCCAGTGCGTAGCGGCGCAATGTGGCACGGACGACCGTAAAGCCAGGGGCATCGACACTTCCGAACTTGCACATCTGGGCATGGCTTGCCGAGATTCCAGAGCGCTCGGTATTATCCCATATTGGCGCTGCGGATTTCTCCTCCACTTTATATCTTGCAAAGGTTTCTGTGACTGTCTCCTGTTGTTCCCAGAAGAAGTGTATCCGGAACCGCTTCACTAAGGGCGCGAATTGATCATTGATACTTTGTAGGGTTTCAGAACCTTTAGCAATGGCTTCTAATAGAGCGCTTGGGTGGCCTTCAGTATTTCTGGCCATCACTGACCAGCTCATCTGTTCAACGCCGTCGTGGGGTGTGCCCATGAAGAGGATGCCGTAAGTAGACACAAAAATTCCGTATAGATGTGCGACGTCTTTAGCCACCATTGACGATGAGTATGCCAACGCATTTTTCACTAGTATTCCTCCTATGCCGTGGCAGATGAATATGATTGGTCGCTCAGTGGTGTTTTCTAATAGTCGATCTGCGTCCAATTCGGCCACAAGAGTCTGCGCGTGTTGGAGAAACCTCTCAGAAGATCCGCTTGAGGACGCTGAAGAGACATCCGAGTCGTAACCGTAAGTCAATATCCTCGCAGAAGGAATGTATCTGGGTATGAGGTCTCGAAGCCATAAGACTTTCGAGACTGGATCAGTCCAGGCCGTGATATGGTCTTCGTCAAGTCCATGGACCGCAACAATACTAGAAGTTCGGAACAGAATTAGAGTGCATTTAGTTAACCTTGCAGGTTGGACATTCTCTTGGAAAAGGACTTCTGGAACGATTGGTCGCAAGTGTACTTACTCGATGGTCCAGCTCCCATTTTCTTCGAGTCTTGGCGCTTCTACCGACTTTAGCACCATCAGCTCGTCCTGAAAAGGTATGTTCAGGGCCAATTGTTGAAACGAAGCGGTTGATTTTCATTCTCCAACGCCAGTGTGCCGAACAGCAGATATGCGCAAGACCTAAGGATTACCCAGCCCTGTTGAAGCATGTTTTGAGCAATCCAAGGCCACACGGTAGCTGCGACGATATACTAAAGGAGGAGTGGAGTGTTCGAACAACGGAGATAGCAGAAGACGTAGGTTATTTGTCGCAAGAAAGGCTCTGTAAGAACGGAAGGAAAGAGGGATTGGATTCCTAGTCATCCTGCAACTCGGACTCTCGAGTTCCGGTTAGATGACATACCAGTAAGTGCATGTCGGCTGCACAGGGGGGACCGGTCCGCGGGTTGGGAAGCCTATCAAGCCTATCAGGTAGCGCGCTAGAAATTCTGTGACGATAGAAGTCACAGCTGCCACACATATCCTCCGCCGGCAGCGAATCAACGCAGTGAATTTCGCGCTGTGGTGCGCGCTCGGCTGCATGCATTTGTGAAAAGATCGGAGATTGGACGTAGGTTCATGTGTGCCAGCTCAAACTGGAGGAGTCGAGATCTTGTACCACACTACCTTGGTGAGTGGCACAGGACGATAAAAGCGGCATGCACTCTGCGATGGTACGCGTTGGGCACATATGGTCCATGGAGCTTTGCAAGTGCACTCACCCAAGTCTTCCCACATTGTACATCGCCTCACTCTCTTCTGGAGGATTCCGTTAACGCGTAATATACGGGTCTTATGTTTGGGATATGGTATTCACCTTCTTCAATGTTTTCGTCGCTCTTAGTGCATCCGTCTGTCTGCGTTATGCTGTAAAGAAGTATCTTGAATATCGCGTCAGTATAATGTTACCCTTGCATAGTCAACGTACCCTGAACATCCATGAAGGCAGACAGAGAATTCGGTCTCCGTCATGGCTGTCTACCACCGGCTCGCCTTAAGAACGAGCTGCCTCTGGGCGTTGATCGTCTCTCTCAGATCTTTCGAGCCGATGCAGATAACAAGTTGATGGCTTTGTTCCTATGGCACTTTCGACACTGGGGTGACACTTTGGAGCAAGTGTTCCTCGGGACAAGGGCATTCGGTACCATTGATCCGCGGAATCTCGAGGCCATGTTGTCAACCCAATTCACTGGTGAGACATCTAATCATACTCCTAACTCTTTCTAAGATCGAGGACGAATGCAGACTTTGGTTTCGGACCCCGCCGCAATATCTTCTATCCTCTGCTTGGTGACGGCATATTCACCCAAGACGGTGCAGCATGGAAACACTCCCGCGAGCTTCTTAAACCACAGTTTACCCGCAGCCAATATCGAGATCTAGACCTTTTCCGAGAGCATGTAGACAACCTCATTTCGTGTATTCCGCTCACTGAACAGCCGATCGATCTTCAGCCTTTATTCTTTCGATTTACCCCAGACACGACAACTGCGCTTCTGTTTGGGGAGTCTGTATATTGCTTGAAGGCAAATGATTTCAACGATGAGCAGACTTTTGCTGAGTCCTTCAACGTTGCCCAAGACTACCTGGTCAAACGCTACCGTCTCCTGGATTTATATTTCCTCATTGGTGGACGGAAGTTCAAGAATGCTTGCACGTCAACCCATAAATTTGTTGACGAAATCGCTGAGCGAGGTCTTCGTACATTGGCAGACTCTGATCAGGAGAAACCCGATCGCTACCTTTTCCTTGATGTCATAGCCCAGAATTCTCCGAACAGAATTGCACTTCGCGACCAACTGCTAAATATTTTACTGGCTGGGAGAGACACAACAGCATGTCTGTTGTCCTGGACATTGTGAGTAATTCCTATAGCTTGTCAGAGCAGTCGCCGCTTGACTGCCTGGCTACCGTCGAAAATTGAATGAGTGACAAGAGGCTGAGATTGGTTTCTAGTCGGCTACTTGTCCGACATCCTCACGTCATGGATCGTTTACGAAACGAGATCACTTCTGTCCTGGCCGGCAAATCTGAGCTGAACCGAGAAGATTTGAAGAAGATGACTTATCTTTCCAACATCCTCAAAGAGAGTAAGCTCATGTAGTTCAAATAACCTCGTCACATGGCAAACGTGGCTGACTAGTCTCAATCTAGCACTCCGCTTGTATCCCTCGGTACCGGTCAATACACGGGTAGCTTTGAAAACGACGACCCTTCCAACCGGCGGTGGTCCAGACGGAAAATCACCAGTTCTTGTCCGACGCGGCGAAGCCGTTGCATATAGTGTTTATTCTTTGCATCGCCAAACTCACCTGTACGGCGAAGACTCGGAAGATTTCCGACCGGAGCGATGGGAAGACAAGAACATGCCGCTCTTTCGTGATGAGACAAATGCGAATTGGGGCTATCTTCCTTTCAACGGAGGCCCGAGGGTCTGCCTTGGCCGTGAGTACGACTCATCCTTAGTAGTGACCATGTGCTGACTACGAAAAGAGGACTTTGGCCTCGTAGAAGCCTCTTACGCTGTTGTCAGGATTATAGAACGCTTCCCAGTAATCAAGATGCCCACGGAACAGCCTTATGAGAAGACTGGGTCGGAGAGACAGAAGATGACACTCGTTATGGCTGTGGCAGAGGGTTGTATTGTGCAACTTGAGTGACGAAAAGTGAAGAACCGGCGGCGCGCTTAGATATCCAAGAATATATACCAGTTGAGAGCATACGGAGGTTTTCTGAACAAATTCTACGTCGTCTATGCAAGCTGAGGGAGGCCAGCGATAAATTGCCATGACAGCGCCGTTCCATAAGACATCTGCTTGCTGCCTTTTCGAATTGGAATATCACATGATAATGTCGCAAGATTACCCTCGTCTGTTCAGGTAATAGTGTTGAAAGAAGTAACCAAAGCCCCAAGCTACCCGGTCAAGTTTCCAACCTTTTCTCGTTTCATAGCATCCATCCTTAATACCCACATAGCTCTGAATAACAGGCAGCCCCGTCTCTTAGGACGGTGGTGTTAGAGATTTCTGGCTGTGGTAAGGATAATTTGACTGGTATCTCCAGTCGTTCTACCTATCAATCGCCGGAAAACATAGGCTTCTGAGATGTAACTGGAGGGTATTGTATGGGTGATCGTTGTAAATGTTATCATCATCGGATAAAATGAATTTTCATGAATAGGGGCCACTATTGGTCAAGGACCTTATCAGTGTCATGAAGAGAATGTCCATGAGCGAGTTATTCCTTTCATGGAAGAGACTTACAGCCGCAAAGCGGATGGCTCACACATGGACGACAGGTACATAGGAGAGGCTGATATATTTGATTTCCACTACTACAAGACGAGCTAGCTACTTGATCCTATCCCTCTCAGTGTCCTCCTCACTCTTCCGTAAACAATCAACAATATACTTCTTGATCTTTTGCTATTAGAATAAGACTAGAAAATCTCCTTAGGGGAAAGACTCGGCTAATTGTTTGACATTCTTGGAATATGAGGTAGATACTACCAAGTTATTAAATCCGTGGATCAACCGAACCAATTAGTGAGAATCTATCCATGAGACGTATGGGGCTCTCGACCCTTAGGGCTCTTGTTCATAGAATCCATTCCATCAGTGGCAGAGAGCGTTTGATCCATAAATGGTGGCATCTACTAATCGCGTGCATCGTAGTTTTCCATTTTTAGTATAATTCGCCATAAGTTTCAAAATATCCCTTTATCGGGAATCATAAATACTATTTCAGATCTGTGACCCGTTCCACGGTTGTGTGCTGTGCTGAAGTAGCTTGGTATGAGAGGGAATGGTACTTTCAATTCAATTAGTACCACCACACGATTGCGGTAAGCGTCAGGGGTGTGCTCCGCTGGTTGTAACCGTTGGGACTTGTATTTCGTATTGGTGTAATGATTTCATGAAGGAAAATGGGCGGTGCAAGACGTCGAAGGAGTGACTTTCGATTTGGATTTGCCTCGCTCAGTTGGTTAATCCATTCTTCTCCCAACTGATCTTCTTCTTTTTCGCAGCCTTCGTTACTACTTTCAAGGCTTGCAATAAGCCCGGTACCCTTAAATTTTTCAGAGAAAGATCTCAACGGAATTTGAGGGCTTGGACACGACATCATGCTGGAGTTCTGTTTAGGGTCCATCCCAAAGCTTAGCTCAAATGCCGTCATTGTAGATAAATTCAAACTTCCTTCCTATAATCAAGTCAACCTCTCGTCGACTTATTGCTATTGTAAATAGCACAGCCAAAGTAAAGTGGCTATAGGGATGGGAAGAATTACCTATTGACGATGTTTCCATGAATAGAATAGCGTAATGGGGTGGGTTGAGGTTGATGTTTATCAGCATGACTTGGTGCACGTTCTCGGTCCACAGTTGGGTACAGTTTAAGCGGTAGGAAGAAGAACACTGGCGCTATCCGTATGCATTGGGCATGCGCTTCATAATTTAAAGGCAGCAATGGGATCTTTGGATTGAGATTTGCGATGCGCTACCGGATATGGCAGAGTTCAAAAGCCAAGGAACGATATTTCAGTTTAGCGGTTTTAGTTGAGGCGAACTCCGCAACAAAACAGTCTGAAGGCCACTTATGGCACTCGTACTGTCTGATCTGAATCTCCATTTCTGGCGCTCCAAAGGTATATGGCCGTTTTCCAGCGGTAGGACCTTGTTTATAAAACAGGATTTGCCTCTCTTTTTGACTTCAAGTCAAAGCGCGATATTAGTAGTATCTGTATCTGTTGCGAGTTAGAAGCTCAAAATAGATCTTTGTAGCCTTTGTGGTCATTGCGCTTGGTGCACAGACCCCAATGAAGCTGCATAGTGCATCGCCACAGTTCTCCCGAAAGGATGGAGACGACCTTCAAGCGAACCAAAAAACATCGTTTCGGTGGATGTATGGTAGACCTGATTAGGAATTGGCAACAGCCAGTATCGTACAAGGTGGAGATTATTGCCAGCGCCGTGGACGACGACTGCGAGATTGAAAAAGCCAACCAGCAGCGGGTGAGTTGAAACCACAACTGTTATGTAAACACAAACCCCGTAATGTGGAAGCGCATGAGTGGAATTGCGAGCGCTTGTTTCGCGGGAATAAGGTCAGAGCAAAGAGGAGCGCGAGTATAACCGGGAAACGAAGAAATTCGCCTAGCGAGCACCACGACTTTGATCCGACATGTATTTCCGATCTCGAAGCCATGAGTATATGAGCATGAGATCTCGAAAACTTGTCGTTTAATGCGGCCATATTCACTACAAGTCTCATCCTCTTCTAACTCTTCTTTGACGTTAAGCTGCACTTATCCTGGAGCGTGATCGCAATATGAAGACTGTGACTCTACTGCCAGCCATTATTTCAATACTTCTTTTTGGTAAAGCTTTCGCGCAGAGTCAAGTCGGCATACCTGATGCGTTGAATGGCCCCGGCTGTGTCGGCGTCCCGAACAATGATGAATGCAGACGTTGTATGTTTAGCTGTTTCCGTTCATCGCTCCGCTGTGCCGTGAGTTGCGCCAAGTACGGCTACACATCCCAAGAGTGTAAGGTAGGTTGCAACCAAGCCGAACAAACTTGCAAAATAGAGCTAATAGTATACTGCCTCCCAGACCTGCATTGGAGTCAAGTACTGCATAGATTGTATACCACATTGTTTCCACTGGGGCACAGCCAGGGCAACTGTATGTGTCAATTGCAACGACCCCAACGTTCAGAGCCAGATGTTTGCTTTCCCTGTGAGGCCAGTTTGCTGCGGAAAACGAGGCTGACGTCTTACTGTAGGTGTCTTGGCTCATATGGGACGCCCGGATTTTGCACTGCAGCAGGTCAAGCGGGCTTTGCGGATAATGGGGGTAGATGGAATTCCCGTACAGATATTCCAAACATACAGGCTCATATCCCACAGGCTACGGTTGCAGTGGAGCTACACCTGACTGCGATACGCTTACCGGGGCATTGGCCCAATGTTCCACGCCTCCCTCGCTGCTCGCATCTGCTGGGCGAAATGCTTCGAAGCCAGTGATAGATCCTGCAGCCCCGTTGGCAAGTGCAATTCATTCCGCGACTGGTTCAGATTACTTGGGTTGTTATGGTTACACCGCTACCATTCAGCATCTAAATGGTAAGGCGTGGACTGCTAGTGAAATGACGGTTGAGCGTTGCGCGACGCATTGTTCCGAGTACGATTATTTTGGTGTACAATCCGTGACGCAGTAAGTCTTGTTCTTATGTGGAGACTCCTATTGCTGAACTTTGTCTAGATGCTTTTGTGGTAGTCAAGCTCCCCAGCCTGTTGCGAAACTTGAAGGCAACATTTGTAATGCAACTTGTAACACAAACGAATGCAAGGGATCTGGACCAATTAGAGTGTACAAGCTCCGAGGAGCAACGGCAACTTCTTGAGAACTTGTGTTGTCTGCGGCTCCATAGTAAGTAAGCTAAGAACAATCAAGTATAACATAGGCGCGGAGGATAGTGAACTAGTTCGATGCAATAGACTTTCCGTCTACGGGGTCAAACACACATCAAGGATTCGAGCGCTGCCACTTACTGGCGCTGACCTACATAGAGATGGCCAGTAGTGAATCTAAGGAAACTAGTCCGATGACCGTACAAAGAATAATCCAGAGATATTATTCCATTTTTTGATATCAAAGCGAACGAGTTTGCGTTTCTAAAGATCTCCCAATGCTTTTGCAGTCTGATTTTATCTTTCACTTGGAGAGACCCGTTGGCTGTTCAATCCTTTCGTTTTATTTATGCACCTCTTATCATGGTTCAATCTATGCAGTGTCCTACAGCCAATCACCGCCAATTCTGACTGCATGAGCTGAAAGCATTGTCGCCTTCTTGCTCTCGCGGAAACGTTCGCAAGAGGCGACGTAGTGCAGAAGAGCAGCTAATCCGAAACCAGAGAGCGGATTTATATAGGAGAGCAACAGCTAACAATCTTAGAGTTCGTCCCTTTTCAGCACTCAACGCTTGCGTCACCGCCAATAATACATACTCATAGTGTAGCCATCGCCTTGTCGCACGGTATGAGGTACAGATCAAGGATTTAGATCTGTGTTCTCTGATTTGATATGTGTTGGTTTTCTCTGAGCTTGTAATCCGTGATCGAATATCCAAAGAGTGATGAGAAGTCCGTCGTCCAAGCACTAAGATATTCATGGGGTTAAATGGGGAGAACCTAGGCTTATGGCTATTTACTTTGTTGAAGAAAGACGAGTGACGAAAGCTTTTGGAGACTCTCCAGGCATGATCATTTACAACAACCACATCTTAGATCATTTGCGAAGCACTTTGTAGCCGTCTGCGCTCTTCAGAAAGACAGTCGGCTCTTGCTTTTCCCGGCCTGTTGGGACGACTGGATAGTCCGGTGGCAACCTAATATCCGGAAACTCTTGAAAGATACGCTAGTGGCACAGCAGGCTTCTATCAAGGCAAAGTCTGAAAACAATTAATGCTAAAACCTTCTCGACCGTTGCTCTAAAAGGACACTTACTGCCAAGACAAAGTCTAGAGTCCCCATGGAACGGCAGATATGCCCATTCAATATTTGCAAGCTCTGCTCCTTCCCATCTTTCAGGTCGGAAATTCATGGCGTCGTGGCCGTAAAGATCTTTTCGTCGGTGGATGTAGTAAGGTACGAATCCAATATCTAAGCCGCGGCGGATGAGAACTGGAGTATTCCCATCTGCACCTCCTCCTTGGGCAACCAAGTTGTTTTCTGAGCGAAACGAACACCTACTGGTATTGGAGGGTAGAGTCGAAGAGCTGAGGAGACGATGTGCGTCAGACAGATATGGCAAGTATAAGGAGCTATCGTTTACTTTCGTTTAGGACACACTTGAGATAGACTAATTTTGGGGTGTGGAGCCTGGTCGATTCTACCCCATCTTCTACAACGGATTGAAATCTTCTCGAAGACGATTCAGAGCTTTGGGTTGTCGGACAAGAAGGAAGCTATCAAATTTCACCAGTCAGTATTTGGAAGTCTTAGAAACGAGACGAGCGAAGATACGCAAAAATAGAAAATAGTACTCACAAAGTCCACGACAAAATGCAAGCCGTAGTATCTCTGCCGGCAAGGAAGATGTTGATGAGCTGATCGCGAACCAGCCCAGGGTCCTGCAATTCGGTATAAAGATCTTCAATGAAGCTGTAGCGGTCTGAGGTTGTCCCTATTATGTCTTTGGTTCTTTCAATTAGAGCTCACGTCACAAAGCCATCAGCATAGTCTTTGACATCTTTACAGGCAGAACTATATTTTGATGGGCTATAAGCCCAGTAGAAGTCGATAAGATCGTATATGTAAGGCAATAGCCCTTGAGGTATAATTGAAGCTGTTGGCAAAAGTGTTGTGTTCTTCGTTTTCGAAAATTTCGACAGACTGACCAATGATGCATTGCACTAGTGCTGTAATAGTAGCCAAAGTAAATAGAAAAAATAATGGTTGAAGGTCGACGACACTGGACGTGGGGAGATTAGCCATAACGCTGCTGATAGGTTCGATGAATCCTTTGAGGTTCTGATAATTGAGTTCTCGGGAACGGCCGACGCAGGAGCTCTCGAGAAAGTCTCCAGGTTCCTCCATCTTGGGTGAAGATACCTTCACCAATGAAAGGAAAGAGAGCTCCACGTCTGGTGCCAAGATACTGTAGTAATCGGTAGTATTCGTAAATGATGTGGCTGGCTCTCAAAACCTGTCACTGCAATAGGGCACCTTCGACTTGTGATAGGAGAATAGCCTCCACGTTTTTGGGTCGAACGTTGTGTATTCCACTGTCCCAAGAATTTTGAGCTCTAGATTAGGACCCAAGTCATCATTATATGGTTGTTGAAATGGCAAAAGACAATTTTCGGCATTAGCACCATATTGCGCGGAGAGCACGTCGAGCCCAAAAGGCCATCTGCAAGACTACCTCGCTTTCATAGGTCGAAAACCATGCTGCTCACCGATTATAGTGTCGGCCTGCGACAATTTGGTCAGAATCTGAACGTGTTGGATCAACAAGGTACGCATCTACCTCATATTCTCGCCACAGCTGCAGGTTTCCGTGAAGACAGTATAGTAATCTGACTCTAAGCAGACTAAGATGTAGATCAAACATAGTTCTTCCAGATAGCCGTAGAGTATCGAAGATGTTTTGCCGCATGTTATCACAGCAAACGGCGGATGGGATGGAGAAATGATATGGATGGGGCAGTTTGGATCACGGCGGAAGGGGATGATGCGGGGGCTTCTAGATGGGCCTAGTGCAGCTGAGATAAACTTAATTCAATGGTAGAGTAATATGAAGGAGGTGGAAGGAACGTGGTTGCCTCGTTCCTTGTGGCGGGTAGGGGAGTTCACCGTGTTTTGCAATACTCTTGGCTATGCGAGCCAGGTAAAATCGAAGAATGAAGAGACTTACTTCGTTTCCTTCGCAATACTTAATCAGCGTTCTGGCCCAGCAGGTTTGTAGAGTTTTAGATCGCTTTTGATCCCTAGTATAATGCGATCTCGTTAACGTGACCGCCAATCAACATCTACTACAAATAGTAGTGTTTCACGTGTCATGCAAACATCCCACGGCAAATGTCAACTCTCCGCCAATATTGAGAAATAACATCTGAAAGTGTTGGTATATGAGGGCCAGAAGAAGTATGTGCATGTGCATATATATTGATTGAACTACTCTAGGGAGTAGGAACTACGAAGGGAGAAAACTCTGACTCCCGCGCCCTATAGGGCTAAGCGAGATTGCCAACGACACAGGAGTAACAGTACTGTTCCCTATTTCCAACAGAAAGGCTGGGGGAAACACCACGTAGCAGTGAGCTTGACAGGATACCTAAATTCTTGCAACGTCAAGAAAGCGTCCGAGCTACCGCAGCTTCCATTGTGCCTCTCACGATATGCTCGTCGACTCCGTAACAGTTGCGAAGAAACATTTTTCAAAAAGATCCCTTCGCGCTGAATCTCACCTTGTGAACGAACTAACTAGTGGTTTCGTGCATTCGTATGCAGAGGTTGATACTCATATTCGATTCGCAGCAAGCCTCCTTTTTATGTCGCACTACAGGAACAAGCTTCACACAACGGCATCTGCGTCTGAACAAATATGAGAAGCGTAGATGAACGCTTTCGGCCTTGATCGAAGTGTGCAGGTCTCAATATTAACCTTTCGACAAGCCACGAACCCGCAGCAATTGAGTAGGGAGTTTGGGTGGGTAATAGAAGCAAAGAAGTTTTGGTTACACTCTGAATGGTTTGATTATACACTTGGCTCCTTCCTGCAGCGCACTGCTGCTATATTTAGTGGCCACTCCATCTCAAACATCGACCACGATGTGCAGAGGAGCGTCAAGCCCATGTCCGCGCGCTCCCACTGACAGCTGTTCGCATTCAATTGGCAGTCTGTGGACATTCTGAGCTCAAACTTGCCGTATGAGACCTGAGCACCAGTCAAAGAATACCTATCGAGCACTTCTGCATTCGAAGATTGCCAATCCTACTAGGATCATGGATTGGCTCCCGTGATATTTTGGGACCATATCTTATACGTAGGCTCACTTCTCATAGTACGGTCATATCTTATATATCAGATAATTCGATATGCATCGCTAAATGTTCACGCGTCGTTGTAAATTTGCTCTAAATATTTCCTTCCTCGAGAGTTCCACGACAATCGACACTCGTTTACCTTCGTTCATACAAGACTATCACTCGTTTATAGACTCAGACTGTTTCTCAAACTGTTTGATCTATTTACATCCGTCTATTTGTCTATTTGTCTGTTCGTTTATCGATATCAACAGCGTTAATATGTACTTCACAAAAACTCTTTTTATGAGCCCGTCTTTATTTGTCGCAGCCGTTGCACAAACGACAAGCCTTTTTTTCACTACGCTTCTAACTTCAGTAACTGCTGGTAGCCCTATCGAATTGAAATGGGCCGGTGATGATGGCACTGTAAGTACTATTATGCTGCAGCTCAATCGCAATGAACAGAGCGTTGATCGTTTACTTTCTACAGGCGGTGACCATTATTCTTCAGCAAGACACGGCAAACAATTGGCAGACTGTTCAACTCGTCACAGATAAGTCATCCTTAGCTTCAGATCGAGTCGTACACTAACTCGAATATGTTGTTTTCGCTCTTGCACTGATTTTTCGCTCATCAGGCTCTGCATTCGGTAACTCTAACACATGGACACTCGCCAAGTCACTTTCAAGCGGTGACAACTACACCTTGAGGATCTCTCAAGGCATCAACGATGTCAATTACTCCGGCCTATTTAGCCTCATCGACGGCTTGGCCTCGTCGTCGTCGTCCTCTTCATCCACGGCCTCCTCAACTGACAGTTCCTCCATGTCCACATGCCTAATAGGCTCATCTAGCTCAAATATCATCACATCGACTCCCTCAAGACTACCAACCAACTTCACACCGTTGACTACCTCAGGAGCATCTACTTCTTCAGCAACACCAATCAGCTCAAGGCCGACGAGCTCGCATATTTCAGCCATAGCAGGCGGCACGGCTGGCGGTTTTATAATCGTTATCATTAGTACTATTCTCATCCTTTTCAAGCGGCAGCAAAGAGCTCGAAGAGCCGAGCCTGTCGCGGCTAAAGAACGGTATGGCTCAATAGAACAGCCAATTCCGCTGCAAGAGGCATATACCCAACCATCGGAGTTGGCCGGTTCAGAGATGCGGGTTGAATTAAGCGGAGCTGAACGACCAATAGAACTAAGCGGAGCTTGATTGCGAGCTGAAGTAAGCAAAGCTGAAAGGCCAGTTTGACTAAACGGAGCTGAACGGCGAATCGAACATAGTGAGTGGGGATAGTCTAACGGGATAGTAACCTGGGTTTGAAAGCAGACGTTACCCTTCCCGTCATTCATCGACTTTTTGTAACCTCAATTTCAGGGCTTGACAGGGAAACGCAGCCCCAGAGCCAAGTTTTCTATTTGTCTCTTACTATAGACAGAACAGTAACATAACAGGCCAACGGAAAAGAGTGATGATGCAGATATCACCGACAATTGGAGTGGATCTCATACTTCCCAGAACCTCGACTATACGTACCTATATTGTAAACGCCAGAGACTTCCTTTTACATCGTCATCTCACGGTTTGATGTAGCAGAGACTCAGGAATCAGAAACGTCATGACGGAAGATTCAGCGCTTGTTGGCTTAGCTAATGTACTGATCTAGTAAAAAGCTTCTCCCATCAAAATGATACCATTCCAATCCCAGCCCTCCCACCACTTTACTCCGTGTCCCACTCCGATCTCCGATTCTGGTCCAAGGCGAACTCGCTCTGACTCTGGGCCTTTTTCTTTGCCTTCATTACATCATACTCGTCCATACCGCGGGTTTCGACTAGGCGGTCGACGCAACCACCAGTAATACCGGCAAGAATTTCTTTCGCTTCCTGGTAGGAACCAGGGTGACCTACGGGGATTTTAGCATACAAGCACAGCCAAAGGAGTTTGGGATTTGGAGTTTCAAAGGGGACATACCCTGGTCGTCACAACGTTTTTCGTAAGCTTTGGCTGCTTCGTAGGAGGCGGCGCCGGCGATGAGCTCATGGCTAAGGGAGGCTTCGTTGCCAAAGTCTTGCACTTGTTTGGCGGCGTTTGCCTGATCGGAGCCTAAAGTATGGCACGAAAACATTTTAGCTAGCGAAGGTGCTACTTGGGAGGGATTGAGACTGACTGTCGTCGAACCAACCCATGCTTGCTGATGATGGTTTGTTGAAAGGACGTAGTAGTTGAGGAAGAGGTATCTCGGTCAATTGTTCTGAAGTAGATCGTGGTTGTAACTTAGGATTGGTGTAAAGAAGAGAAAGTCTTCGAAGAATTGAGGGGTATTTAAGTAGTCAACGGACGGTGGGGAAGGGGGGCAGATCTGGAACATGAAAAAGAGTGACGATGTTAAGTGAAGAGCTTCGTGAACAATCTTTTCGGCAGCGTGCAGTGTCACAGAATCTGCACCGTCGTGAAACGATCTTCACTTCCCCTTGTCCCACACTCTCCATCTTCCGCGCGAGAGACTGATGGGAATCAAACGATCTCAACATCGTTTGACCGACAGCGCACAAAGTTCAAACTCCTTACTTGACTGGGCTGTCGAGTTCTGGCTTTGAGTACTCATCATAGAAATTTCGAAAGTCCTTTTGTGTTTCTTGGAGTGAAGATACAAAGATGACGCATCAAGATCGATGAAGCGAGATAAAAGAAGTCACTCTCCATCAGATGATCAAAGCTTCACATGGTCGTCCTGATCAAATCCTCGCAGCTCCATGATTGGTTTACACCGGTGAAAGATCGGGCCTCGTTCATTCACTCTAGTAGGAAACAGAAAATACCCCTCCCTTGTGTAGCAAACAGGAAGGCTAGGTAAGCTTCACCTTTTGTGGCCGAGGGGCTCTTTGCGTTCAACCCAGCATGGTAGCAAGTGCGGACTATATTAATTCATACGAACAGCTAGCAAAACTCCGTTACATACAAAAATTGTCAACCATCTCAAGTCAAACCAACTTGTCGTCAGCTTGTTTATAGCGACCATAGCAAATGAGCGGGAACCTTCCAGGAGAAAAAATTTCATGAATAGAACCCTTTTTGAGTTCAAGATCCTCCCTTGATTTTGCAAGCTTCTACATATCCTTGGTTCGTACTCCTTCTAAACCCAAAATTCAAAAGATGCGAAGTCGTAGTCTAACCACTGGGAAAAGATAAGTTCATCGGTCGTACCATCTCAGGGTCAAGAACGAAATCAGTGTGTCGCTCAAGCGCTGACCCATGGAGTGCCCTACTCGTGACTTCCTTTAACTGAATCTCCTGCCAGTGATTCAGAGGAACATCAACACCAAGTCTCGCCCGCAGTGCTTCAAGTTCCACGCATTGAACGGTAGCAATGTCAGCTTTGGACTCATCGTCGCGCTCTGAGAGACGTATCTCAAACTTCTGTTGTTCGCGCTCTTCCCAACCAGACCAACATTCTCTCGCCCTTTGACTCTGCGCCAAGTCGTTGTTGTAGAGATGTCGAAAAGATCCGACAATAACATCGAGAGAACGAAGACGGGCGTCAGGTATGATATGGGATTCAGTCTGCCTACGGGTCCTTGCCATCGTCCTGAGAGGATTCCAGAGTCCAAGAACGGTAGACAGTGTAGCAGCAGGTTGTATAGGATTGCTTGGATCGGAGATGTTCATCTCGAGGTTCAACTCAATATGCGCAAGGAACCAAAGCGAATATGCAAGTACATTTAGTGTGTTAGTGGGCCAGACATGAAGTTTTCAGCGTCACGATGTCTTGAAATTTAGCTAGCTCAGACTTACCCATCTTCCATTATACGCGATATCGAGTCCTAGACGACGTAATTTACAGCAATACCTGCCGAGATCTTGAATCTCGGCATGCGAAAGTACACGCCGCTGGCAGAGCCCAGAAGGGTCTTCATGCTCATGAAGTCTTAGTGTTGTCAACGTCTTACCTAAATGCTTAAAGAGGCCTTCGTCAAATTGAGCGGTGAATCCTGTTAGATCTAGGTCTTCCAATGCTGGACAGCTATGAAGGAAAAGTTTGAAAGTTCTTTCAAGCCGATCGAATGATAAGCCTTTGTCCACTCGCAAAGAACGTAGACCTCGCAATCGCGCATCAGCGGAAAGGAAAAGCGACAGGCTGTTGATAGAAAATCTTTCCAGTGCCGAGCAGTCCAGATCGTCACTTAGATCCTCAATGTTTGCAATAGCCTGATCAAGCTCCAGGGCTTGCAGAGCCGATGATCGTAGTCCCAGATTAGTCCAAAATTGGCCTTCATCTGCTGAATCCACTGCTAAAACCGCTAAACCCTTCAGGTTAGGGCAAGTCGAAATTACGTACTGCAATTCTCTAGACGCCTGGCGCTGACCTATGCCAATATTTACAACAAGTGAATAAAGAATCGGCGAATCTTTGAGGTAGGACAGCGTGCGCGCAGTGTCTTCTCGACATACAATGCGGGTATATAGATCGCAGTGTGGATGATCGGCATGCAGTGCTTTGATGATCCGATTAGGGATGTTGAACTGAGCATCCCATCTACCATACTTCGGGTTAGCACGTCGACTGAGTCAAGAACCCTACGCCTTACATGAAATTTGCCAGCCTTTTTAAGCTTGGGAGTAATTCCAAGAGTAGCTCGACATCCCGCTCACCTCGGTTCCCGCTACGGAAATTAAAAGAAGGGTACCATGATACTCGGATCTCGCGGACGGTCGCACTCCACTCACTGTTACTAAGCAGTTGCAGTAGCAATATTTGAGTGGATCCAGCAGTCACTCGAGTGAAAGAGAACTGGAGCCGGCGATAGATGAACTTCTTCGATAGTAGGTATAAGTTCCTAGAGGTAAGAGCAAAGCTACGGAGAGATTTGGGTGATGTCGGCTCTAGCTAGGAATAATCAACATCTGGCCTAGCGATGGGTGGTGAGTGGCAATCATACGAGTTCCAAGACTTCCAAGGTTATGTCGCGGTTCAGAACGCCAAGATATTGATCCATACCCACAGATATCTGGAAATGTACTTTAGAAGAGAACCACAGCCAGTTATACGTAACAGTACTGCAGAATGAATCACCTCAAGGTAAGGTACTGGGGTGTAAAGTAGGATTGTTTGTTCCTAGCAATGGCGGGTCGAGGATGTTGACGCGGCTGCGGCGGGCCGCCATGAAAGCGCCTTGACGGGAGCGTTATTTCGTCACTAAGGTACCGACCTACATATGCAACGTGTTATCATCCTTGACTTCCATTGTTCTCCTTGAACTGATGCTATAAAAATCTGATGCGGCCGTTGAGGCCTGCTATCTCGACAAGCTTAATCGGCTGCCTCTAAAAAGCCGTGTTACTGGCCGCTCCTTAGAATCCACCAGATGGCCAATGCACTTCTGCGAGCTCTCTCGGGGTTTCGCGCATCATCTCGGCTCTGGCAATCAGTGATCGGATCTTCGGTTACCGCAAAGCGTACAAGCTACCGAGAGGAGCCCGATGACCATGGACCAGGAGGCTTCCATCGGATCAACGTGGGCGACAAGTTGGGTGATCAAAGATACACGGTTCTGAGAAAACTAGGTTATGGCGAGTATTCGACTGTATAGCTCGCACATGACTCAAAGTTAGATACCGGATCTGACTTCTGGCTTAGCACTACAATGTTCCAGATTTCATAGACATGTAGCTCTAAAGGTTCTCCGATCAGAATGCTACGGTGGCAAGCATGATATATTTGAAGTTAGTATGCTTGAAAAAATATCTAAGATATCCGGCATTCCAGACATTCAGGTCAACATCACGTTTCGCAGCTGATTGGTTGTTTTTGACCATGTCGGATCCCATGACAGTCACGTCTGTTTTGTTTCTGATGTCTCCGGCCCACATATTTGCTACCATACGGCTTGTTTCAATCATCATATGCTTCCTATCAAAGTAGTCAAACAGGTTGTGCGACAACTCCTCTTAGCGCTGGATTTTCTCCACCGAGAATGTATGTCTCCTTAGAGTCATGTTTGTAGTAATCTGCGGCCTTTAGTAGTCTCTGACCTGTAGTATCTAGTCCTCGGCCTGTTCCTATAAATGCACTCTTCTAATGTTGCACGACACGACTAACGTATTTCTAAGATATCAAACCATCAAATATCCTGCTTGAGCTGGAAGACCCAGAAGCCATGATTGCGGAATATCTCTCGAAAGTTCCTCCACTCAAGATAGCCGACCTGGCTCCTAAGAAAGAACGAAATTTTGGAGTTTTGAGCCCAATGCCACGGAGAAATCTGCGGACATACCAGCCACGGACTTTGTCTCCACACCATTGATCTCAAAGATGAAGTATATCAGAGTTAGAATCATCGATTTGGGAGTTTGTACGTATTCAATAGTGTGACCTCTGGTGCAGATCTTGAGAGTGCTAATCCCACCGTTATTGTCATTTGCAGCATATTGGGTGAGCCAGCATTTAAGCGCTCGTATTAAATCACCATTCTTGAGAGCTCCAGAATTAACAGTAGGCGTGCCTTGCGGTACGGGTGTAGATATCTGGAGTTTAGATTGTCTCGTAAGTTCTCTCATGAGATATAGTCGAAAGTTGTACGTGGACTCCTTGTATTTCTAGCCGTAAACGAGACATCTAGATTTTCACGACCGTTCTCTTTTCTACCAAGTGACATATTTCTTTTGGATAGACCTTTGAGTTCATCCGCGGAAGTCCCCTGTTCGCAAGTAACGATGCAAAGAACGGTGATTGGAGCGCAGATGACCACCGCTTGGCACTCATCATTCAGTGGGCTAGGCCCTTTCCCAAAGACTTTCTAGAAAGGGGTCAAAAGACAAGGAAATTCTTTGATGCAGAAGGTAGAGAATTGAACCATGCAAATTGTGACGTACTCTGTTTTGAAGTTAATCATGATTTTAGAAGTCTATCAAGGTGTATGAGTTCTGTGCTGACAGTAGGTCCAGGTCAGCTTCTGCGCATCCAGGATGATATAAAGCAAACAAGCTTGGAGGAAGTCTTAGATGGTGACGAACCAGCCTGTAAGCGAGGTTGTGCTAGAATGATCTCACGTCACCTTCCGAGACCTACCTTACCTCACCTACCTAATTTTCCCGGTGATGTGGTGTCCAGACAGTTCATACGATATACTCTACATGTCACAGAGCGACCGTACTACAGATATTCATCGCACCCTTAGTCTTCCTTTATTCGTTGATCTAATGTCAGTAGTGTCATCTAAAACAGTTCGAGATGTCCGATAAGCTCGAGCTTCGTCTTGGCGAATGGAATTCTTTTGTCAGCGATGAGACCCAGTGTGCCAGTCTAATTCACGATGAGGAGGTTGCTTTCCTTTCCTCGAAGAGTAAGAACAGTAAGTCTCAACACTGAGAACAACTACGAGACGCTAACCCACGATACGAAGTGGCCGAGTATCTCAAGCTCCATCCCGAGATGGCCCATGAGCTAATGGTACCATCCGGGTTCAAACAATGTCTCATCCGTCGCTACGAACGCTATCTTAGCGGCACCCAAATGCTTTCGACCCAGAATGGTGCTGCAAAGCATGCACAGTGGGACAAGGAGATCTTTGATGCACTGCTCCCTGAGGAAGTCAATGTAGTGGGAAATCCTTCTGGAACTACCACAATCCCCACTTGGCGAGAGCTTTGTCACTTTGTGTGCACCAATGGTACTTGTACCGTAGATGGGGAGGCCATGGCACCGCAGTATGAGTACAAGGCAACAGGGGAGAAGGTGCGGATTATCAAGTATGGAATGTTGAAAGGTAAGCTCATGGCCACTTTCCTTTTGACAATCATACTAAGGACCAGCATAGTTGAAGTCACAGAGAAACAATGGCACTTGATGTGGTCCCACGTCGTCTGCCAGTTCGCAAAGCCGTACGGCGACGACGCCGCCATATACTCCACCAACCATGATCAAATTGAGTTCATAGCTTTGCAAAAAGCCTACACCGAGATGGCCTCCACTCCGCAACCCTGGAACGACTGGCAATGGCCCATCGGCCAGCAAATCGCCATCATCTTGAAGCAGCTTGAGTCCCGATTGAGAGGAATACACAAGAGAGTGCCTACTTGGCGTTGTGAGCTCCCATGACTCCCCAGCTAAGCCACATTCTCGACTAAACCACCTCTTACAGGCGAATATCCCTCCCATACCAAGAAATTCTACGACAAGCCCTTCGAAGAATTCCTGACCAAAGAGGAAGCCGCGAGTCTGGTCTGCAAAAGCCGCATCATAGAAGGCCGCTCCACCGTTGGCATACACTATGATCCGGTCGTGCGTGCCGAATTGACGAACAGAGGCCTTGCCCTTCCGCCCGAAGGTGCGAACTGCAAATTCGTGGGAGGCAAGGATATTGAGATGGAGGAAAGCGAGGAGTGGGAGGATAGCGAGGACAGTGAATCGGGCTAAACGGTGGCCATTGTATGACTATTGTCATGAATCTTTGGGCGGCCAAAAAAATTTCTGGAAGCGATAAGAACCACGGTTGTAGGACGGTGGAAGGGTAATGTGCAAGTACAATCGTGGCTTTTTACAGTATCGTCTTTGTGCTTCGTGCTAAAAACCTATCGGAGGAGGAAAACAAGCAGAGCAATAAGCGTGGCTCTCATCTATTGATATAGCATCTGTGCTTCTCTGCCGTCCATATTAAATCTCAGCTAAAATAGTATCGTCATCATTATCTTTGATCAGCTTACGGAGAGAAGAATTAGAAAAGAGTGAAAGCTGCATATCATTCACCAATGAAACACCATAACGAAGTGAAGAACGTATTACAGCTAATTAATGCCTCATAGGAAACACATTCACCAGCTAAGTCTGAGTTCACAAATATAAAGATGTTATAAACTCTTCGAAATCCCATGGTAGAATAGAAACTAAACAGAAAACCCCAGAACATTCCCCGAAATAATATCGCAACCAGTCGCCAGAACAACCGAAATGTCCCAGCAAAACCCCGTCCCCAACAACGCCGGCTCTCCAGCCAACCCAATCTCTACCACCACATCAACCACACCCATCCCCAAAGCCCGCCGACGCAAAAGCCCCCACCTCTCCATCCGCATAGACAATCCCAACAACCGTTTTTCCCACCTTTCCATCCTCTCCGCAGCAGCCCTCCCGCCCCGCAGCCTCTACATCGCAACCTACATGTATGCCACTTCCGACAGCCCCCCCTGGGCCTTCTACCTGCACGAAAACGCTCAATTCGGCGGCACCAAGTATCGCAACCCCAGCAACAGGAGCTGGATCGCAAACTACGGCCAAGCGTCAGATATCCGCATGGAGGAGCAGTTGGTTGGGCTGTATCGCGTCGCTGTGGTCCGGTCGCTGCATGTTGTGGATGAGGTGATCAGAGAAGAGGACGGAAGGCCTTGTCATCTGAGAGGTATGACGGGCAATATTTGGCTGGGTCGCACTTGTGAGAGGTTGAAGGAAGAGGGGTTGATGGCGTTTGGGTCGTGGGAAGGGCTTAGTGAGGAGGTCTGTAGGTTCTCGGGTCAGCATTGGGAGAGTGCTCTGAAGGGGTTGCGGCCGAGGCCGGTAGAGGTAGCGAGTAGTTGTGCGTTGACGGAATGAGGATGTGGGAAGTTGGTGAGGCGAGGGTGGGGAATAGATGTGACTATGTAGCTCGAGTGGTACTTTGAAGAAACACTGGAGCCTTGAAGATCGAACTGGCATACTTGGTTGAGAGTTGGAATGGTGGGGGAAAGCTTCGACCTGGCCTTGGAAGACTGGAGACCTCCAGACGTGTGAGATGTCATTTTATGTTATTGCTCCAGTACCCCAGTAATTCATTCCCAATTCGAGGGGTGCTTTTTCTTCACCACAGCAAGACCAAATACGCATCCCAGACATCACGAATGTTGGTTTCTGTGATACTACTAATTCGCCCACCTTCTCCCATCTTACTATCACCGGGTCGTTGCATGCCTCGCATCGCATAGAGAGTGATTCTAGATTCTGAGACAATAGAAGGCTTGTCTTGGGGCTCAAACCAACTGTAGAATTACCTACGTCCGTTCCGGGCATTCGGGTTATCGATGTTAGGCCAGCGCATGAGGACAGTTTAGAATGTACATCATAGTAAAGGCTTTTGGGCACAGGCAGGCCGGCTCATCGCATGGCTTGCGTGGCTCGACACCCCTCCACCCTCGTCTCGTCCGACCATTTCTGTAAAAGGCCAGAGGTATTTGGGTTTGTTTAGTTGCCAAAGTGAAACACATTTCACCGACAATAGCGTCGAAGTGGAAAGTACTGTGACAGTCTGCGGTCGTAACTCCGGAAGCGGCGGAATCAGTCGTGGCGTCAACTTGGGTATCGGCGGAAATGATGTTGCTAGCACCTGAGGTCCTGAAGGGTTCCAGCAGAAGTCTAGTTGCGGACATTGATGGGCTTCTATAAGACCATGGAAAGAGAAAACAAGTGCAGGAGTTTCTTCATCACGACTGTTTGACATCCTTTACCTTGAATATTTCTCTCAGAGGAGGCATACGAGGTTGGCCTGTTTTTAAGTATCGGGAGCAAGCTGGCAAATCTTCTGGATAGCGGCTGCTTAGATTCTTCATCCAGCTCTCTGTTTTGGCACACGGTATCTCGAAACACTCGGATCGTGGACAAGATTAATGAACAATCCCTCGAACGTGTTTTATGTTGTCGTCTTGCACCTGCAGTGTTATCTTATCTTAGCGGCTTGATTAATAAGCTGGTGCAAACACGAACTCTCCCTTGTGTTAGCACTTTACGCGTTCCGCGTCTGAATGATATCCCATCTTCGCCTTCTCTTGTTTTGAACATTTTCTCCCCGCTACTAGATCCTCTTCGCCTCGTCCCACTTCTCATCTCCTGCAGGAGCAGAGATTAGTAGAGTATTCCCTGGCACTGCATCACTGTTAGCTACTCTCCATCTCAATATCATCGAGGGGCTCCTTCCTCGTTGACCCACAGATCTCGATATGTTCGTGTACAAGCGTGGTAAGTCTCGAGTAAAATCTTTGGATACCCCTTATGCATCATTGAACGTCATTGCTGTTATTTCACCACCTTCCATGGTCTTCGGAGACATTACTCCCAGCTCTCCAGCAAAATCACAAAATGCTAATGCCTACCCTCTTAGACAATCGCAAAGAGCGTGTGCAGTTTGACAAGATCACTGCACGTGTCTCGAGGCTATGCTATGGATTGGATGCCGACCATGTCGATGCTGCTGCCATCACACAGAAGGTCATCTCTGGTGTCTACCAGGGTGTTACGACCGTGGAGCTGGACAATCTTGTGAGTAGATATTGACACTGCAGCTAGTACTCGTCGTTTTATGCTAATACTTTCTTTTGTACAGGCCGCCGAGACAGCCGCCTACATGACCGTCACCCATCCAGACTACGCGATTCTTGCTGCTCGAATTGCAGTTTCGAACCTCCACAAGCAGACAAAGAAACAATTCTCGTCCGTGGTAGATGACCTCTTCCACTACATTAACCCTATAAACAAGAAACCTTCACCTATGATATCTACGAAAACCCACGAGATTGTCATGAAGCACGCTGAGGAGCTAAACTCTGCAATTGTCTACGACAGAGATTTCAATTATCAGTATTTTGGATTCAAGACGCTTGAGCGATCCTACTTGCTGCGGATAGATGGCAAGATTGCTGAGCGTCCCCAGCATATGATCATGCGTGTCGCTGTTGGAATGCATGGAGATGACATCGATGGGGCTATCGAGACTTACAATCTGATGTCGCAAAAGTTTTTCACCCATGCATCCCCAACGCTCTTTAGTGCGGGTACGCCTGATGGTCAGCTCGCATCATGCTTCTTGATTGCCATGAAGGATGATAGTATTGAGGGTATTTATGACACCTTAAAGACATGTGCGTTGATTTCCAAAAACGCTGGCGGTGTAGGAATGAATATCCACAATATCCGGGCTACCGGTTCATACATTGCTGGTACAAACGGTACATCTAATGGTATCGTTCCAATGTTGCGTGTATTCAACAACACCGCGAGGTATGTCGACCAAGGAGGCAACAAGCGTCCAGGTGCATTTGCCATCTATCTGGAGCCATGGCACGCAGATGTCTTCGAATATCTGGATCTACGAAAGAACCACGGAAAAGAAGAAGTGCGAGCCCGTGACCTTTTCTTTGCTTTGTGGATACCCGATCTGTTCATGAAGCGGGTCGAGGCCAATAAAGACTGGACACTGATGTGTCCCAATGAATGCCCAGGTCTGGCTGATGTTTATGGTGATGAATTTGAAGCACTATACGAGAAGTAGGATCCTGAAAATAATGCTAAGAATTCCTTGCGCTAACAAGCTGTTCAGATACGAGAAGGAAGGCCGTGGCCGTAAGCCCATCAAGGCGCAAAAGCTGTGGTACTCTATCCTTGAAGCGCAAACCGAAACGGGTAATCCCTTTATGTTGTACAAAGATGCCTGCAACAAGAAGAGCAACCAGAAGAACCTTGGCACTATCAAGAGCTCGAATCTCTGCACCGAGATTATCGAGTACACTGCACCAGACGAGGTTGCGGTCTGTAATCTGGCATCAATGGGTCTTCCTGCCTTTGTAGATGCTCAGCGTGGAGAGTACGACTTTGGCAAGCTCCACGAAGTCACACAAGTCGTCGTGCGTAATCTAAACAAGGTCATTGATGTGAACTACTACCCAGTTGAGGAGGCGAGGCGAGGCAACATGAGACATCGCCCCGTTGGAGTCGGTGTCCAAGGCCTTGCGGATGCGTTCCTCGCTCTTCGGTTGCCATTTGACTCGCCAGAAGCGAAGCAACTGAACAAGCAAATCTTTGAGACCATCTACCATGCAGCGTTGACAGCCTCTTGCGAGCTTGCTAAGAAGGATGGACCTTACTCTTCGTACGAGGGTTCCCCAGTCTCCCAAGGCGTCTTACAATATGACATGTGGAATGTCACTCCTACTGACTTGTGGGACTGGGATTCCCTCAAGGCCGAGATCGCCAAGCATGGTGTTCGAAACAGCTTGCTGGTGGCGCCCATGCCAACGGCCAGCACCAGCCAGATCCTAGGAAACAATGAGTGTTTCGAGCCATATACTTCCAACATCTACTCGCGTCGTGTGTTGGCAGGAGAGTTCCAAGTCGTTAACCCCTGGCTGTTGAAGGACTTGGTTGACATGGGTCTTTGGTCTGACAACATGAAGAACCGTATCATCGCCGATGGTGGCTCTATCCAGAATGTACCCAATATACCTGCAGATATCAAGGCACTATACAAGACCGTCTGGGAGATATCCCAGCGAACCATTGTCCAGATGGCTGCTGACCGTGGCGCCTTCATCGATCAATCCCAATCCCTGAATATCCATCTCAAGGAACCAACAATGGGTAAGATCACAAGTATGCACTTTGCCGGCTGGAAGCTAGGTCTAAAGACTGGAATGTACTATCTCCGCACAATGGCCGCGTCTGCACCGATTCAATTCACTGTCGACCAAGAGCAACTCAAAGTTGCAGACACGAACATTGCCCGTACCCCAGGCGCCAAAAAGCGATCGATCCCTTCAGCCAGCTATTCTTCCTCCCCTCAATACTCCGCTATACCGCGTTCAATGTCTTCGCAAAAACCCTCCATGGTCACAAATGGCATGCCAACCCCGACTTCCACTCCACCCCCAATGTCCGAGGATAAAAAGTTTTCTCCGCCGTCGAAGAAAGAGAGTGTCGTGATCCCAACCTTCAAGGCTGATATCGAGGAGGGAGAGAGTCCGCAGACATTGGCGACTGACCCCGTTGGCCCTCCGGCGCCAGAGGAGAAGCTGCCGGAGCCGGCACTCAATGGGGTCAAACAGGAGGAGGACGCGGAGGAGAAGAGTACTACGAGGGAAGAGGATATTTATGCTGAGAAGGTGCTGCAGTGTAAGTTGGTTGTCTAATGATGACGGTAATGAGGATTCTGATAAGATGACAGGTAGTATCGAGAATCGAGAGGAGTGCATCATGTGCAGCGGCTAGAGGAGCGAGCTAGATACCTGAATCCCAATACCGTGTGGCAGGTCATAGTTTGCTTGGGAAAGTTGCATGTCCGCAATGGACGATCTATGCTTTTGTATGTCTCATGGCAGTAGGTTGAATAGGCCACGGGGCGTTAAGGGAAGGGAAGGGATGGTCGTACCTTGTATCATATCTGTCCGAAGCTTCGACTGCAATGTCTACATATCGGATGGCAATCTCCGTCCCAACTTGAAATTCTCGTGACCGAGTGCCCCTCCAACCGACGGCGTAGAAGGCCGTGGCCGGCACTTCATATTTGCGAGCGTGGAGTGAGGTAGGCGATGCGCCGTTCACGGACTTCTTTCTATGGACTGACTGACTGATGGTTGGTGGAATGCGGAGGGATGGGATGGGATGGATGGGATGGGATGGATGGATGGGATGGGATGGGATGGGATGGGGCACGGAGGTCTGTGTGCTGCTGTTGTTGAAACGCCGATTGATTGATGCTTAGATAAATGAATTTGAATAGAGAGGGGTTAAATTGAATTTAACACATCGCGTCGCGTCGCTTTTCTCCTCCCTATACAATATACATACATACTCGTACGGAATACTCTGGGGACAAACAATCCTGTAACTCGTAACTTCACGCGCTTATTGCTGTCACATGATATGACATGATATTATCGATTGATCGATTGCTGAGCAGTTGCTGAGGGTGGTATGAGGATCGAACAAGGCGGGGATGGTTCTCGGTGTGGGAACTGGGGTTGAGATGGGTGGGGATGTTTTGTGTCATTATTGTATGAGAACACATCAGAATCGTCATTGTTTTTCACGGGAATTCAAATTCGATTTCTTAACCGTGTCGGAAAGCGCCGCACCTGATACCCCTCTCCCTTGTCCCCTCATACGTCAATCCTCACCACCAATCCCCCTGCGCCTTCATCGCCGCCGCCACCTTGCTAAACCCCGCAATATTACTCCCCGCCACCAGACTCGGAAACTCCCCCTCCGCCGGCTCCACGTACTCCTTGGCCGTCTCCAGCCCATTCTTGAAGCAATTCTCCATAATCAGCTTCAATCTATTATCCACCTCCTCCGCCGTCCACGCAATGCGCTGCGAGTTCTGCGCCATTTCGAGCCCAGAGACGGCCACACCGCCCGCGTTGGCCGCTTTACCGGGCGCGTACCAGATCGCGCTGCCCTTTTGGGATTTGCGGTGGTGCTCAAAGATGTCAATGGCTTCGGCGGAGCAGCCCATGTTGCTGCCTTCGGCGACGAATTTCGCGCCTGCATCGATGAGGGCTTGGGCTTCTTCGCCCGAGACTTCGTTTTGCGTCGCGCTGGGGAGGGCAACATCGACTTTGCCGCAGTGGGTCCAGGGGCGGGCGCCCTCGATGTACTTGAACTTTTCTTTGTGGCTTTCCGAGCTGGTGAGCTCCGTTAGCTGCTTGCGGTCGACCTTTAGTTGGGCGATGTAGGCGATGTCCTCGGGGGTGATTCCGCCTTCACTGGTGGTGATTATAGAGCCTTTACTATCAGACAGAGAGATGACGGTTGCGCCGAGCTCGATCGCTTTCAGGGCAGCGTATTGGGCGACGTTGCCGGATCCAGAGACAGCGACGCGCTTGCCTTGGAACGATTCTTTACCGCCAGAGGCATATTGGATCATGTGTTGAACGTACTGCGGCAGAAATTAGGAATTTGTAAAGATTGAGTGAGCACGACTGCTTACGTAGACGAGACCATAACCTGTAGCCTCTGGTCTTATCAAGCTACCTCCCCATGACCCACCCTTTCCAGTCAATACGCCCTCCCACAGCGTTGTTTGTGCCTTGTACGCTCCAAACAGCCATCCAATCTCGCGAGGTGAGACCCCAATATCTCCCGCGGGGATATCGGTATTGGCTCCGATGTGCTTCCCAAGCTCCTTCATGAACGCAAAGCAAAACTTGCGGATCTCGTTGTCCGACTTGCCTTTGGGGTCGAAGTCTGCTCCCCCTTTGCCACCTCCAATGTTTACTATTTAAATACCAGTCAGTTCAAGCTCTGGATGGACATGGGAGGTTTTTTTAGTTGCTGGATTTGCAATTGGTGTGAGCTTACAGCCGGTCAAGGCATTCTTGAAAATCTGTTCGAAGCCCAAGAACTTAAGAATCGACAAGTTCACAGAGGGATGGAACCTCAGCCCACCCTTGTATGGCCCCAATGCCGAGTTGAATTGCACACGGTATCCGCGATTGACTTGGACTTCACCCTTGTCATCTTCCCAGGTGACTCGGAATTGGATGACCCGTTCGGGGATCGAGGCAACTTTGAGAGCGGTCTTGTATTCCGGATTCTTCTTGAAGAGGGAGGAGTTCTCGAGTGTTGAGGCAAGCTCTGCAATTCGCGGTTTAGTTGGTGGCTTTCACTGTGCAATACCGATGCTTCGCTGCGAAGCTCACCTTTGTAGGCCTGCTCGAATTCCGGCTCGGATGGAAGGTTCGACATGTTTGGGGGGATAAGGACTCAGGAAGTGAGGTTTGAAAGATAGCAGCAACCAATTGCCAATGTAGAGTGGATGGTCAGTTGCGGTGCGGGTTTCTCGGGGGGGTGGTATGGTTTTGTGAAGTAGGTAGCAGAAGTGTTGAGTTCTTCACATGCTGTCGATGAGGGAAAGAAAGCCTACTTGTACGGTAGGGTGCGTGGGTGCCATGGGATCGGGAGGCCCACCGCCCGCTGCTGGAAAAAGCAAGCTAAGAATGGCTGATATGGAGCCTGGAGGGCAATGATGATAATAATGACAATACTGTAATAATAACAAATGATAATGGTTGAGGGTGTCAATGAAATCATCCCCCATCCCCCCGGTGATCCGCTCCATCTTGGCCGGGGAAAACAGATGGAATCTCGCAGTCGGCCGGAAGAAGTGTATCTTGCTATGATTGCCGGTTGCCAGTAGTTTTGCCCTTGGAGACGTCTCACTGTTAACCCATAGGGGGTGGGTTTCCGGAAACAATCCATCAGAGTCTTGACATTTCATTGGTGGAAACGGGTGTGAATGATGATTTGAGGAGGATCGTGACAACGGAAATTGCAAAAGGTGGGACCTTATCGGCACCTTCCTATTGGTCCGACTGATATCCAGCCCTACGGTGGACTTACCCCTCCGCGCCCCCTTTCCCCCGCTATCCATCGTCGGCTTCCGCGGGAGAAATCCCCAATCGCCTTCACTTTCTGTCACCCCATCGGTTACGCCGGTGACAAGCAAGAATGACATCTTCTTCGCCACTGAGAGATTCGACATCTCGCCGTTTATTCATGTCGTGATGTAACAAGAAAAGCATGACTACAAACGGTTGGGCAGCGTAGCGAGAGACAAATATGTAACTGTACGGACAGTTTGCAGCTACTCCAGAGTCAGCTACGTGCGGGAATCTACCAAAAAAGACCCGATGGAGGAAACATGCGCAATGATCGTCGTGTCGGATCGTAGACAGTCGTACCTGTACATCTACAGATCCCGTAACGACTGCGCGTCTCATTCTTCCTCCAGGGATTCAGTCGCAATCCACCGGATCCCAATCAGTCACGAGGTATTCATCCAGCCCATCCATCGTCTTCATGTCCGCCGAGTCAATCTCGAACCCTCCCATATCGCCATTCTCGATGATCCGCGAGTGAGTCACGCTCTTGGGCAATGGTACAAAGCCGTGCTGCAAGCTCCATCGGATCATGAGCTGCGCCGGCGTACAGGAATATTTGGTCGACAGCGAACGGATGGTGGGATGCTTCATCCGAAGCGCTCGAGCGAGCGGCGCGTATGCCTCAACAACGATATCGTGCTTTTGGCAAAACGAGGTGATCTCGGTCCGGGGATTGAATGGGTGGACTTCGATTTGATTGACCGCAGGATGGGTTCGGGGTTTCGAGGCAACCAACTCTTGCAGCTGGGAGCCATCAGTAATAGCCCAAGTTCCCTGTAATATGTAGGCGGTCCTACATGCTTGACGCCGAAATTGCTCACACCACCTATCTTGACCTCACCTTCCTCAATCGCATCCTCCACTGCGCGCCAGCATTCCAATCTCTTCGCCTTCCCACCGTATGGGCTGTGTAGTAGGAAGAGGTCAATGTAGTCCAAGCCACTTTGCTTGATGGATTGTTTTATTGCCTTGCGAGCGGCATCGTAGGACGTATTGGACGCAAGCTTCGATGTGAAATGAATGTCTTCTCGTTGGAGCGAGGAGGTATTGCTCTTGCTGGAAAGGAAATCAAGGATCGAAGAGCCGACTTCGCGCTCGTTGTGATACATTTGCGCCGGGTCAATGCTGTCGGTCGTCAAGGCTTGGCATCCTGTTTGCGGGTTTGGATTGGAAATGCGCACGCTCGGTATCCAGTCTAAAGTAGTGAGTAGAGGTGGCAGAAGTCATGTCTGGAATCAAGGAGTACCTCCAGCGCCCACTTCACGGCGTTGACCGTTTCATTCCCCGAAGTTAGGTACACCCCCAGGTGGATCTGGGGCATGGATAGACCATTGGCAAGCTGAAAAGCCTTAGCTGTTTTGCATGTCCAGCTCTACATGTTGCTGAACGCACCTTGATCCGAGAATTGAGAGAGAATGCTATTTGTGCCATTGCTGTTGATGATTGCATCATAGAACGACGGAGCTAAAAGAAGGTGGTGGTTGACCTCTAGCAAATATCCATGACGTATGCCCCCAGTAAGGCGGACAACTCTCCTTCTGCTGACAAGTCCGGGCATGTAGGTACAGGGCAGAAGCATACCTGCTACCTACTACCGTAGTACATTAGGATATCAGTTTCCCTACCTACCAGTGGCACAGCTGCATGCCCCAAGTTACCGACTGATGCAGGTGATTGACGTGCGCTCTAAGTTCGAAGCCTGCTATTGGTTCGACGCGTGGGCCCATCGTGACATCTCTCAGGCTGTCTCAGCGCAACCGGGTTTCCATTGAGATCGGTCCTCTCCCCTCGATGAATGAACTGGCGCAATTCGAGCACTGCCATAGGTTTGACTATGGAAACACGATGCTATGTATAGCACCAGATCCTCCAGGCTTTTCCTTATGCGTAGATACATCCCATGCTTTCAGCTGAACCACGCTCGATCTAAGTCCAGGGCGACGAAGACTAAGGTAGCGATGGCGTGGCTTTCCAGATGCCCTTCCGTGATCACATGGACAATCCTAGGAATGTCCTATGTTGAGCAGACCCATAGTAGTAGCCTGACATCGAATCTTGCATGTTCGTCCGATCGAGCCGTGTCGGCAACGAGTACTAGTTTGCTAGATACTCTGCGGTCCGTAGAGAAGTAGAGAGTACATACCGTAGTTTACAGGGTATCAGCCACAGTTGAGAAGGGCAGGTCGTTCGGGCGTGGCCGCGTAACTGACCTGATTGCCGTTCGATGTACTGTACCTACCTGTCTGTCTATCCATCTATTGTCTATATCGTTGTTGATTTCTAAATCATGAATCATTGGAAGCCAAGCTACTCGAGTACCTAACTGAACAAGCCTAGACTCTGGGGGGCTCAGTGGTGGCGGATTATCCCAGCTCAACGCTACCACAGAGCAACTACTTTCGAAAGAATCTCGGAAGCAAATCACATATCGCATTAAGGAGTTCAGCCTCCCTCGAGTCGCTCCCGAGCATCGATCTCTACAGGTCCCAACGATCCGAATAGCCAATATACTTCGAAATGGACAGACTCGCCCATTAGCTCATTCCAACTCCGTCCTCCCTCTCTTGTCTTCCCATCAAGAGTCCTCTCCTCCATATCCTCATCCCTACCTAGTCACGCCCTCGTAGACGCCTTATGGCTGTCTGCCACTATCACCACCATCTCCTTCTCCTCTACGAATCCGGCACTTGTCTATTGTGGTGGCAATCCGTGAACTTGATAGCTTGAACGACCACCGACAAAGGCCTAGACCCGAGAAACACATACTTGTACCATGGTCCGCAACGGCCATGTCGCAGACGTCGGTACCAACCTTTGATCTCTTAGACGCGTCTTGTCTCTTCGCCGACTTATCGCTTTCACCTACCATTGCACTTCCTGTGTAATAGTATCACCGTTTGCCTCGGAGTGCGGACGATTAGTTCTCAACGGTCAGCAATTTTCCGACTGCTACCGCGAGAAAAGTCGGACTTATTTCGTGGGGGTGCCAGTGGACGTCTGCTGTCGATACCACGCGTGAACATTGAGTGCATCTTAGTCTAGTCAGATGGCTTACCCCGGTCCTGCAAACGGTGATGCCCATGAACAATTCCACTTTGCCGCCTATGCCACTCATACCAGGCATACAGAGCCGCCTGCCCACCGAGCTGATGACCCTCAATTCGATATCTTCGAGTGGTACCCGAAATACCAATCCTGCCAACGATACTTTGTCGACCATGCTCAGACGAGCAGCCCAGTATTGGCTGTTGCTGCCTTTATCAACATCCATTTACCGTCTCAGCGCCCCGCCAACCCCATAACAAGCTCCTCAAGTCGTGGGCCCCCTACACCGGGCAGCATGCTTGGCCGTCCAAACAACCCGCCTCCTCACCAGTCTTACTCAAGTGTATCCTTGATTCCGTATCTGCGGCGGCTGGTGGTCACAGGGCTTGATTTCCCTGGGATACTGCACGGTTTTTTTGGCGACGACTGGGCTATCGGCGTGGGTCCTTTGCACGAGCAAGAGCGGCGGAACTATCTCTTTGCGGCCAAGAGTGGTGGCTGGGCGTCGGTGAAGAAGGACTATGATATGTTGCCATTAGAGGCTGTACCGTTTATGCGGCCACTGCAGGGGCCGGTCATTGCGGAGATTGAGGGGGCAGAGAAAAGCTGGAGTGAATGGTTGGCCATGGAGGATTGGATGGTGGGGCCGAGGGCGCCCGAGAACATGGAAGGGGGACAGCATGCTGGAGCAAGGGAAGCCAGGTGAAGGCAGGTTTGTTGCATAAGCATTTGCATTCCCAGGCACCTGAGGTACCACGTTTCTAGGTTGTTGGTATTATAATGTTTAATTGCCCTGCTGAAAACCACAGATGAAGGAAGATGTTCCACATAGAAACCCAATTGATTGCTCCCCTCATCAAGTAGATGCAAGACGCAGCCCAATCTCAAGGCCTGGCGCATCGTCAACATCGTCCATCAGGATAATCAGTGGCATTCAATCTCATTCAGCCCTCTCTGTGTCTGCTTTTTTCTTCTTGTTCTTCGTCGAAGATGTTTCTCATTGGAACCATTGCGGCTTCCTATCAGGGACTACTGTTTCCTGGGTTGGGCACTGTCTCACAAATGCAATTCAGTCTGGGTTGAGCGTTGCTGAAGTGGATCTCTCGGTAGACCTAGGAGCCGGTGTGTGATAGCTGGAAGACACTCCAGAGAATCATCGTGGAGCTGAGAGCTTCTTGCAGACATATGCCCGGAATAACTTCGGAGAATAGTGCCACCTAGCACCTGCAAAAGCGGCAATGCCAGCACTATGGGTGGCAACGCGATCACACATCTACCAGTCCTCCCTTTTTCTTAACACGCCGCCTCTTACTGGACGACTACAACATATCGTTTTCAATACTACTATCATATCTTGCCCTTCGTTTCACAGTCTCTATTTCCTACTGATAGTACACGAAGTTTCTCAGTCTTAGAGATTTACGTGCTACAGTACGAGGTCAAAAGCAAGGCTACGCGATCACCAAAAGTAACGCAGCGGCTGTCATCGCATGCGAGCTAGTATGGCAAGTAACATAACCCAGGGCATGGAAGAATTAGAGCTTCGTGATGTAAAAGAGACCTGTTCAAGAATTGAAGCCGCCTCAGTGGCATTAGCACAGGCAAAAACACGGCTTACGCATGATCTGGTTGTCCAAAGCAAGCGAGCGACAGGTCAGTTCTACCAACTTTTGGATTTTGCTTCTCAACTGACCATTTTGTCGACAGCGCCACATAGCCGTGACCGTACCATCTTCCCATTCTTTGCTTTACCTGCTGAGATACGGAATCGTATCGTCGAGTTCATATTGGTGCCCGGAGAAATCCGGCCTCGTCTTATGGAAAGGACTCTTTTCAATCAAGTGGCTAAGGAGAACTGGAAAATCCGAACCGAAATGTGTCTTCTTGACTGGAAATATCGATTTCAATATCGTAGACACTAATTGGTAAAGCACTATACGCGCCCTGCAGTGTCCGTAATTAAGCATAAAGTGCTAAAACAGGAAAAACCCCTCGTCACACACCCCGCCATCCAGCTCCTGGCAACATGCCAGCAAGTCTACCACCAGTACCACACCTGGCTCTACAGCCGAAACAGCTTCCTCCTCGACCCTGGCCCCATCCAATATGCGGCCCGCTACTTCAACAACCTCCAACCCCACCACCACGCCATGATCAAAACCGTCATCATCACCTTCACCCTCGCCGACCTCACCCCCCTTGCCTTCACCGCCATCGACAAGTCCATCCGCCGCCTCTTCGGCAAAAATTTCCACCCCACCTTCACCGCCTCCGACCGTGCCGACGTGTGGGCCGACCAGTCAAGAAGCCAACTCATCAGGATCTGGACGCACAAGATCGTCTGGGCGTACGAGTACCAGACGCTCCGCCAAGTGGAGTTCCGGATGGATGAATTGTCGCTTGTGCTGAGCCACGAGGAGGTGCCGAGGGAGTTGGGGCTGGGGGACCAGACGGGGTTGTTGGCGTTGTTGGCGGAGGCGGTGAGGAGGGCGGAGAGGAGGTTGGATGAGAAGTTTGGGAGTCTGGAGGTGGCGGAGGTGAAGAGGTGGTTGGCTGGGGGGGCGAGGTGAGGGGGTGGATGGGTGGCAAGGGTGGGCGAGGGTGGCGGGGGTGAAGTTTTCCATGTCAGAGGCGGAGAGTCCCGGCTTTTCGTTCCGTAGGTAGCTTTCATGATCGTGCGTTGAGCCAACTGTTCTACTTCTCGAATGGAGAATTCGAGTTTCTTTCTTCTCAAAATTTCCCACTCGCACTTGAAACCTCCAACCCCCGGACTCGAAAATTCGAGCTTTAATCCTCCCCGGAAGCTAACTGTCTCAATTGTCCCTCTTGTAGAATTTCCAGAAAAAGACCTGGCCTCCTCGTCACGCGTATCCCCCCCCTCCCACTCCCCACTCCCCACTCCCCACTCCCCAATAACCCATATCCCCACCCCTCAACCCGCAACCCTCGACCCTCCTCTTCCCATAACCAACACCCCCGTAAATGCCAACAACCCTCACATCCCCAACCTAAACGTTCTATCTCCCGCCTCCCTCACCACACTCCTTGCTCTTATAAACCTTTTCCCTCAAATCCGAAACAGATCAGCGGAGATTTCCATCTTGGGGAGGAAACGGCGGAGGTGATGGTTGTTGTACATACTTGGTGGATGAATGGATGGAGGGGTTGGAGGTCGTGTATGGATGGGGGTTCTCATGCTGGATGGAGGGTGGAGGTTACGGAATGGTCAAAGTCCTTGATCACGCCCTTTTCCCTGCTTACAGTAAGTGCCCCTTGATCCTTAATCTTCACCCCGCAATCCATCGAATCCTGAAATGAAAACCTGTCCCGCGCACATTCGATTTAGTGACCTCGCCGACCGTATCTTTGCATCCGACACCCCTTCCATCAACTCTCTTTCTCAAACCCAAGCAGGCCTTTTAACTGGGAAATACCATCGCCCTACCCCTGGTTTCCCGGTATATCTCAGTCAATAACACCCACACCTCTTGCACGCCCTTTCCCCCATCTCAACCCGGGTACGGAGTTCCCTTTTCCCATACTTTTAATTATTCCTCGTTTGTCCCGCACATTTGCTCAAAGCTCGTTCATTTCTGCGTCGTTTTTCGTGGCTTGGCGGGCGTGCTGGGTTTAGATGATAGGGAGTTGATCGTTTTGAGGGTTGGAGTTGTGAAGGGGCTTTTGTATTTCTGGGGGGGGTTTTTAATGGGGAGAATAGAGAGGGACACGGTGGGCTAGCGAAGGGGGAGGTCGATGACGAGGGGGTGACGGGGCGGGGAGGGAAGAATGAGATAAAAGGAGGTTTGCATAGAAGAGTGATCGTGGGGGGGGGGAAGGAAATGCCAAAGATGGGAATCTTGCGGAAAGAAGAAGTACGCGGTTAGAGGGGGTTAAGGGCGTAGAGGCAGGATGATCGCAGTGGGTTGATTTAGGGAAACGGGAAAAGGCTATGCGCATCGGGAAATGGCGGGTTGGCCGGGAGATGAGTGGGGGAAAGGAAAGATAGACGTGAGTGCAGGGGGTTGGATATGCTAGGCAAGGTGTGTTCGGAGAAGAGGGTTGTGGTGTGTGGGTACATTTTGAATGTCGATTTGTGGCAAGTGTCTGAGGTGAGACTTGCTGCGGGTTGAGAGGAGATTTGCCCGTAGCACTGAGGATGTGGTGGGCGAGCTTTGCATGTGGTCTATTAGAATGTTAAGGAGTTGTATTGAAGCGGGCTGGATCCTTGGTGTTTAAGGATCGGAGATGCTCGTTGTCTCGGAGGGAGAGTCGGTGTATGTTGTCGTTTATGCATATTTCGGCGTCCCCAATGCAACGCATTCGCATCGATATCGTGGCGACTCAAGAGATACCTCGAGCTCAATGCGCCCCACACAGCCCCTTCACCAAGCCCCCTCTCACCCCCACTAATCCATCAAAATACCCCAATAACACCTCCAACGGCACCATATCCAGCACCCCCAGTCCCGGATTCGAACTTCTCAGCACCACCCCTCCCCATAGCACCCTTACAACCCTCTCATCCCCCTTGCCTTTCCTGAAAACCTCAAACACAACCTCACTGCCCATACCCGGCCACACCATCTCGTCGACCTGTAAAATGGATAGCAGTCGTGATATGCTGCCGTCGTGCCCGACGTTGTGCCGGTACAGCACAGGGCTGGCGCCGGAGACCCGATCGCGGATATGCTGGGCAAGCTCGGCAATCCAGACGCCGAAGCTGGCGGCGGAGGCGGAAAGAGATTGCGGGGCGTCGCGGTAGATGTAGCTGTATTCGTATTCGCCGGTGCGGAAGACTTGGTTGGCCATTTCTTGCGTGATGCACAGGCTTGGGTTGCTGATGTTGCAAGGGAGAGTTTTGGCATGGCAGAGGCGGGCGGAGAGGTTATCGAAGTAATGGTCTAGGGATTGATGCCAGCCAGAGTCGGAGGGGGAGACCCCGGAGATGGCGTCGAGGCGGCGGAACAGGGGTGCGGAGGCGGTGATATGGGCGGTCCAGTTCGGGTTGGTGCTGCCGGCGCCGTAAGTGCCGTAAACGGAGGAAGCGGTGGGGCAGGTGTAGGTGGGCTCAAGACTGTCGATGGAGGCGGGTTGGATTTGTAGGGGGAAGGGGATGGACGGATGGTACATGGCGTAGACGAGCATGGAGGCGACCTGGCTTGTGATGACGTTGTTTGTGACGCGATAGGTAACTGAGGAGTCAATGGCGCTGGGTAGAAAGTTGAGGAGGTCATGGTAAACCGCGTAAAGGTCTTTGCCGTGTTGATGGCTGTCGTCCAGACCTCCGCGAGTGATTTGGGGGAATTGGCAGGTACCATTGAAGCCTTGAGGGGCAAATGGGTTGATTGGATTGTCATAAACGCTCCAGTAGGTGCTTGCTGATGAGTTGGCTTGTGGGTTGAGAGGCGCGCCATAGTAGAAGAGTCCTTCGTCGCTGCAGTACCAAGGGTAGGATTCTTTAGGGAAGGTGTTCGAGGCATACGGTGTTCGCTTGTGGTGTCTATGGATCTGTGAGATATGGTGAGTGATGAAGTGGTGTAACATATTGTAAAGATATGTATCGAAGGAGAATGAAGTATATGAGAATGGTTAATTGGAAACGGCAGTTTGGAAGAATGACAATGAGGTATATCGCTTCGAGGTCAAGTATCTTGGGCCCAGATTTCTACAGACGATCTTAATTTCACCTCTCTACATTTAACTCTCTCAATACAATGGCTTTTTAGTGATATCGCAAACATCGTACAGCTGTTTAGACTAAAGCCTAAAACAAACCTTGAAAGAGCGAAATAATCAAGCAAACGATGAGAACCCGACTATGTATTTTGATGAGGAAAGAAAGCCCATCCGGTTAGCACCAAAGGCCTACTATGGAGTCAAGGAAATTCTCACTCACCACCTCGACGTACTCTAGCTCGTACTCTTCGGGAGCTCGTGGGTACGTCTTGGTATTGACGTGGGGCATATTGCACCTTTGTTAGTCAGTAAGACACTCGGAAACTAGACCTGTCCCATCTAAAGAGAATACCAGTTGTAACCTCCGTAGTATGTGTTGCTGGATGCCGCTTGGGACCCGTTAAACGCAAACCCATAAACACCAGTCCCATTGATGATATTTTTGAGATTGTTGATCTGCGATGCATCAGGGGCATACCAGCTCAGGCTGACATTCGTTGCAGTGCCATTTGTGCTTTGGGCTTCGCTGGTTGCGATGGCCAGCACGAACAGAGGGAGGATATAGACTCTAGAGAACATGACTACCTGAAAGGCGAAAAGTGCAGCAAAGACGGCGATGGAAAGAGAGATGGCAGATGCAACAAGAAAGGCATTGTTCATGTTCTGCAGTCGTTCTCTTACATTGAGTATTTGAGTGGCCGTCAGCAGACATGGTGTTGTGACAATTGATGAAGGAATTCAAGAGCGTGGGAGATCCAATGGAGTTGATTGGCTGACATCTGGACAGCGGAAAGATGCCGCCAGACGAATCGCACCCCGTTTTGCCGCGTCGATTCAGCAGGTCATAAGGCATAAGGTAGAATTCATCTGCTGAATGGAATTCCCAGATCAAGCTTACAGTCAACTGCCCAATTCACGAAGAACTTCGACTTTACTCATGGCCTTCTCTCCCGCGACTAGCCCACTTAGCAATAGGACCTATCCTCGTCATAGAGCCTCCCAGCATTGCAGTCGGCGAGTATAAAGACTGCAACTCCAATTCCCAGCACTCACCCTCCGTCTTTGATAGCATTCATTCATGATAGGTATCTTTTCTCCACTGGGCCGAGACCCGAAAGATGTGGCTTTGTGACAGGCGAGAGTGGGACTAAGAAATGTCGTAAGCGCCACCCGGGACCTTGCGGGGGCGTTAGGCGATGCCTGGGAGGGTTTAGACTCTCTCTTAGGCGCAGCTTAACTGCTTGTTGGGTGCCGAATGGTGGCGCGACGTAGCTATTCTTAGCCAAGTGACCCCGCATCGTCACTTCCTTGGTATGAGTATGTACGTACCTTCCCCACAAAATACTGCATCATCCTCGAAAGAGATTTCTTTGTACACCGGTACTTAGGTACCTTACCTACGGAATACGGCATGCTCCATCCAAAGTGAAGTTTTCGCAGGCTCCACCCACCACTCACGTGAGCACACGGATACGAGTCCGGGATACAGGATACGGGATACGGCAGAACTTGCTTGTGTTGTTTATAATGGCAGCGTCCTCCACCCCAAAAACTTCTCCCTCCCCTTCAAGTATTTCATCTCTTCCTACTGTCGTTATTCCTAGACAACACTGTCGCTACTACACAAAATGCGCTGCTCGACTCTCCTGGCCCTCGTGGCATCTGTGTCAACAGCCTCTGCCCAGACCTATCGAGGCTTCAATTATGGCTCCACCTTCACGGATGGTTCGGCCAAGGTCCAATCCGACTACCAGAACGAGTTTTCCACAGCCCAGAACCTCGTTGGTACCTCTGGCTTCACCAGTGCTCGACTGTATACCATGATCCAACCGAATACCGCCAATTCACCCATCCAAGCCATCCCGGCAGCTATTGCTTCCAAAACATCCCTTCTCTTGGGTATGTGGGCATCAGCAGGAGAGGCAAATATCAACAATGAGATCCTGGCAATTCAGAATGCTATCAATACCTATGGATCTGCTTTTGTGGACCTCATTGTGGGCATATCCGTCGGTAGCGAAGATCTCTACCGTATCTCCCCTACAGGTATCATCAACAAGTCTGGCATTGGTGCGGAGCCAACCGACATTGTCAACTACATCAACCAAGTTCGACAGGCAATCGCTGGGACAGCTGCGAGTAGCAAGCCAGTTGGCCATGTTGGTTTGTGTTCCCCTACCAAGAGGTATTAAACGCTGTATGCTTACTATTCTTAGACACCTGGACCGCTTGGGTCAACGGTAGCAACAATGCTGTCATCAATGCTTGCGACTTTATAGGCATGGATGCTTACCCATATTTTCAAACAACCCTAGCCAATTCTATTGAGAACGGTAATTCCACCTTCTACGACGCCTATGATGCAACTCTTGCGGCTGTTGGCAGCAAACCTGTCTGGGTCACAGAGACTGGTTGGCCTGTCAGCGGTCCTACAGAGAACTTGGCCGTTCCTAGCACGCAGAATGCTCAAACATACTGGGACCAGGTTGGATGTTCGCTGTTTGGCAAGGTCAATACCTGGTGGTATACGGTGCAAGACGCTGCTCCTACCACTCCAAGCCCAAGCTTTGGAATCGTTGGCTCCAGCTTGACGACCACACCACTGTATAACTTGCAGTGCCCTGCAATTTCTTCGGCATCTTCAAGCTCTGCCATGACTGCTTCTTCCACCGCGAGTGTGGAATCGGCCTCGTCAAGCTCTGTCGCAAGCGGGACTGCGTCGGTCGTGGTTGGCGGTGGAGCAGGATCTACGCAGACGCCAGTTCCGGGACCATTGCCAGCGCCAAGTATCAGTTCTGTGTCTTCTGCTACCGGAGGACCCCCGTCCAGTAGTTCTCCAGCTTCCAAAATCGCATCAAGCTCTGCTAGCTCTGCCTCGGATACTGCTATTCCCTCTTCGGGGACCGCTCCTGCATTTTCCGCAGCTACACCTGTGCAGGGCACTTCTACTTTCGCTACAATCACAAAGACCTCGATTATGCCTTCCGCCTCCCCGACCTCATCTGGCTGCCCAGTGGACCTTTCTGGCCAATTCGAATACCCACATGTTATTGTCCCCATCGACAAAAGCCAACCCGACATAGCGAAAGGCACGAGCTACAACGGCACCTTCTCTTCGACAGTGTCGTCAATATACAACTTTGACATTCCAGCATCTGACGCGGGCAAGACTTGTTCCCTAGTCTTCCTTCTCCCGACCCAATCGCAGCTCAAAACCTCAAGTTTCACACTGACAGGCACTGGTGGTATGACTGTTTCCCGCCTGCAAAGCCCAGCAACGCAGCAAACAACCTACAACACCTGCCCAGCTGTCGCAAAGGACAGCCTGTTACCACGTACCATCGACAGCGTTACCCCAGGCAACGAATACGTCATTGCTTCAGGCTCTTGCTTCGCTGGCCAGACGATTGCGTGGGAGGTTAGTGCGACTGGAAGCCTATCTCTCGATTATTTCCAGAACTATAGCCCAGCGCCGATTGGTCTGTACGTCACAGTGTGCTAGATTGTTTGGCTTCAAGCGTAATAAGACCTTTAATGCTTTCAAGTAACGCTTCGGTTGTACATATTTCGTAGAGCCTAAAGTACCTCACTTCGCCCCTTAATATTTCATAAATGCGAATTTTAATCCATGAACATGTCTTCATCATGTATTCTAGTCCAAGTGTAAGTTCGTCCAGATTGGCATCTCTCCCCGCTGCGGTGCGCATGTGTTGTGTCCAATGGTTTTTGCTCGAAATGGAGTTTAAGGTCGCAGTCGTGGTTGCCTTGGCACAAAACTTTCCAGTAACGGACCGCGGTGAACATGATGGGGATATATGCAATTATACCACCCAGAGGTCTCTATGCGATTATTGCATCAACCAATCAGCTGCTCCGAGACACACGTAAGGAAACCACTCCACACACACCTACCGCTCTGACATCTACACCCCCGACTTCCCGCTCTACCGATACGCCTCCACCCCATAGTAGATACGTCTTAATAGCCCTAACCGCGCATCAAAATCTAAACCTCGCTACCGTTCCTTTTTTCCCTAGATGGAGGATTGAGCGAACGAAAATGAGGTTGTACAGCTTCACAGACGAGGAAGAGGGTTAGGAAGGGGAGGAGGGTGGAGTAGATGGATTGATGGCGTGGTTTGTTCAGTGCGTTTGTGTGTCGTCGTTGCGGTGACAGAAGCCGTGATGGTCGTGGGAAATCGGGGATTCAGTTCTTCTGGGTATGCTCTATATATCTCGCGCTGGAGTTTACGAGTAGTTACATTAATATTAGTTAACCGGATTTTGATGGCAGCCGGGTTTCGCATGGCAGTAGTCTATAACTATTCGGATGGAGGCGGGGGTGTATCTGTAGAAGCAGAGAATGAGTGTGCAGTGACTTTTTTAAGATGAGAAAGGTATGTATATACAAAAGAAAAAAGAAAGTCTTGACGGTACGCTCGTTGGCGAAGAACGGATTCTTCATCTGACTCTGGTAGAGCGCTTGCTTCTTCTACCCTTTGCATCGTGAATTATGATGATTGCTGTAGTCTCTTGGAGAACCGAAGGGCTTCTGCGTACTCCTAGTGTTTGATATGGTGGTTCGTGATGGGATTTGGTACGAGTCTGTAGAGCGTCGTTGAAAAAGCGGTTCGGACTTGGGGTTGTTGATGATGTGCTTGAGAGTAGATGGAGTTGTGTGGGACTTGTCTTTGGATGAGAAGAGGGTTTAGGCGATGGTGGGAATTTCTTTTGGTTGAGGTCGGCTTGTCTTGAGGCTACTGGTATGCGAAGTTGGATGAGATTGTGTAGAATGTGTCTTGAGAAGGATGAAGGTACAGATGATAGTGATGATCTCTTCGAACTCGACCAGCGGTAAGCGAAGTTAGTTCAGAATGATGTAGTACTTGTTTTGATGGAAGAAGATTCAGATGATCGGGATGATCATTTTTGATTAAGACCAGCTTGTCTTAAAGCTATAGGCAAGTCAAGTGGTAGCAGGAAACAGGGAAGTATATAGGGCAGATACCCACGTATCTCCACCCTCTATCCCTTTGCATTCGGCCCTCAAATGCTTCTAGCCCACCCACCCATTCCGTATATTCAGTGGTCTAGATAGAGGGGACTCTTGACGCTTTGGGTAGCTTCAGGAGCTTCTATTTGCCGAAGAAGTTGCTTGAAGGTGCTGAGTAGGATCAAACACGTAGGATCTATATACCAAAGAGATAAAAAGACGCCGAAGCACGACAGCTGATGCAGCTGACACAGAGATTCAGATAATAGTAATCCTTTCCTCTGGCTTGTTGCCGAACAAATGGCCATCAAGACAACCGGTTCCCACCTTATAATAAACGTTCGCTTTAGTCGCAGCTTTGAGTAATAATATCTGGGCAAGAGACTTTGCGTTCGAATCATTTAAACCATTAAAAACTTCTAAATCGTACAGTACTTCAGTCAAGTCGGCTTCGTCAAACCTCGCAGTGCCGCATTCCCATCCTTCGTCAAATAGCAAATCATGAATAGATGATGCGTTTGAGATAAAGTAGTTCATACTTTCTGTAAGTATTTCGTATTCTATCTGTACAACTCGCCTCAAGAGAGTAATGTGCTCAGAAGACATCATATCATACGAACTTTGTCCAGAAATTTTCACTCATGCCTCCAGGATATCGATACAATTGTGGCGGGTCGTTCCCATTAGTGGCCCATAATCGAACGTGATACTTCCATCTAGTGCTGCCCACGACCATGACGGGGCACGCCATGATGGCGGACGATGATGGCGGACGTGTCAGTCGCGGAGCATCCCTGCGATTAGCACACCAAAGCAGACCGTATAGCAAATCTTTACGCCATAGCCCGGCGAGATACTGGTCGTTGGTACAGTCCGCAACCAAACTGGCGACGCCCGAAAGAGCCGGAAGCTTATCAGTAGCCTTGGTCATGTTCCGAGAAGAATAGTCGTAAACCACCTCGTACCATCTCTTGTACACCGAGTCCTTCTCACTTTCGATCAAAGGCAAAGAGGATGGATTACCAAAGCTCAGGGTTGACTTGGTCTGAACTGAACTACGTCCGATCGTTCCATCCTCGCTCTCACATGCCTCGTGGCATTCCCAATGCATCTGATCTTTGGCACTGTGCAGTGTACGTCGTGACAATAAACTTTCTTGTTGAACCCAAGCTCTTTTAGTAAGCGGACCATCGTTTACTGCCTTGTAGAATGATTTTAGCGAATTCCTGATATAGATATGGCCAGCCACAGACGCGTTCTTCGAATCAACAGGGATCCTTATGGCTTTCTCATTGGTTTGCAACGTCAAGTATCCGCCATCGCCGTTCAGTACAGATGTTGCAGCAATATTCAAGATTGAATTCATGTAAATATATCCCATCTTGGGTGATTCGCGGTCCCAGTCCTGGAAATCGTCTTGAACGATCCACAGACTATCTATTCACAGATATCGAACGTCGATGTTCGTCGTAATATAAACAGCGTCCTGAAAAAAATTCGACATTCTACCACGAGGCAACTGTTTCTTGTGTTCTTCAAGACTTTCCTTGGTCGTTGTGGCAACGTTCGACTTGCCCCAGCAATGACTCAAGGCCACGTACGGACGGTCGGAACTCGAGTAATCACGCAGATAAGGCTCTAGTAATCCCTTCAAATCTCCAACGTCTATGACTCGGGTGGGCAAAAAGTCTTGATCTCCAACCGATCCTAGAATGTTCGAGAATTGCGATCAACACTGACTATGATGGTCAAGACACGTACGGATTCAGTACTTTGCAACTTCAAAGTTTTTTGCTGAGCGAATTGGTCTCCTAATTACATTTTTGGCAATCTCGGCCGAAGTGTCTGAGTAGTACCAATGATAGTTGCTCAGAATCAGAGCGAGACAGAGGCTGGTATTCTTCGCCTGTGTATCAATCGAACGTAACCCAGTTTTCTCGACACCAAAAATCAAAGTCATTGAGGCATTTCGAGTCCTTCGATCTTGCACCACTCTCTAGAGTCGGTTTCCCTTGGAAATCATAACCATAGAGAGTTCGCTTGGTACTCGTATACCATATCTCGGGGTAGATTTCACCCCAGTCTTCTTTTAGAGGCAATTGTCGAAATTCTTTCATGATTGGTTCGCATAAGGAACAAGTCAGCGCTGACTTTTCGAAGTCCTTGTACGATCGATAATGGGTCTTTATACTCATTCCCATTATAACGACATTTTTTTCGTCGTACAAAAGCTTCGAAGCGATGGCACTGCAATAATGACAGATCCCCATTGCTAGGATGTCAAAACTGCCAAACTGCTCTGATATGGAATTCCCAAGAACATATACCTTTTTGCTGCCTAGATTGCTATAGAGTAAACTTCAGTACGCAGTACACAGCCTTCTGGTGGGTTATGACGGGCCTAGCCTACAGCAAATGCATACGAAGGATCACTCCGACCGTCACCTTACCTTGTTTCCGCCAACATTCGCCTCCATTAGGTGTCCTCTACATCTCTGGTTTTCCTTAAAACTTGTGTCTATCACAACCGCGTTAGTAAAGTAAGTTAAACGGTGACAGAGGCGGAAATGACCAAGCCATATTATTCAGCGAAAGAGGCGTTAAATACTCGCTCGGCCATAGCTTAGAAAATTCATTCCTTTACCTGATTTGCAGAAACCAGAACTTAGATTTTCAACGGGGAAGTAAATAGAATCGCGCGGCAGCCGGCAACGAACCACTTTAAGCGGTAGTCTAGCCTCAATCTTATTAGAGCGTACCTTACTCTAGGTGTAAATGACGGCGCTTAAGGTAGTTATTGGGCCACAATGCTCAGCCTCTTGCTTCCTCACTCTAGTATTTTTGATTATTTGTGGCTCGACATGCAGATGATTCTTACCTGGTGCCGCCCAAAGATGATCTCTCGACACGCACTTCGAATCAATGTTGGCATGGGCATGTAGATGCATACAATTCGCCAATTTCCGTATAGTATTAGCTATATGCTGTAATGGATCCTGTCACGGCTTTCAGTCTTGCAGCTGGGGTCCTGCAGGTGGTCGACTTCAGCTTTCAAGCACTTGCGAAGTGTCAAGAATTGTATAAGGATGGCTCTCTTGCCGAGCATAGAAGCACGGGAGAGATTGCCAAGTATCTCGATATTCACACTTTCAGCATCCACTGCAAAGTACGGCTAACTTAGACCCATAGCTGATACAACCGATCGACTCAACGTATCTGTAGACCAAACGCCGAGACATGTATCACAAGAATCTGAAGATATTATAGATATATCAGTGCAGTGTTCGAGAACAGCCGCGGAGCTGCTGGCTGAGCTTGAGAAACTGCAGCTTGACCCGGGAGGGGGCCTTCGGCAGGTTATCAGCAAGAGCGTCCGAGCCATGCGAAAAAAGATTTTCGTGAAGGATGTTCAGACTAAGCTCGATAGATACTCTATCAGCTAGTTCTCGATACCCGTATTCTAGTGGGCCTCAATGCCCACTCAATTAAGCAGACCAAAGACTTCCAGAGTCTTGATCAAGGTGTTAGAGATCTTGTCATCGCAGTGAGCCAAGGTCGTAACACAGTAGCGCAACTATTTGTCGACCACGGTCAGGCTTTGCGTGATCACATTGATCGCCGATCTAAAGCTCAGCAGCAGTTCGAACAAAGTCTTTCCTTCTTCGAAATGTTTTCGCGACAGGAAGAAGTCTCTAGAGCACACAAAGGAACATATCGCTGTTGGAATACGAGGTCATATGGGGGCATATTGATATTTTGGTTGTTGCTGTTAGAAGGCTATCTAGAAGGTTTCGGAAGGTGAAAACTCTACAGTACTAGCGGGCCCCAGCCCTACCAGCCCTATGAAGCGAAGGTTACCAACTCCCCTATATTCAACAGCCGCTGAATATTTCATTCTCTCAATCGGGAAGGATTCGACAAGAGCGATACAAAACTGCATCACAAAAAGGACGGTAATGAATATGAAGTAGACGACAGACAAGGAGGGTCAGTAGCTGAAGATAGTAGCGCAACGTTGCGCCAGCCATGGTCGAATTTTGATGACTGGCCTGAGCATGGTAAAGATATTTACTGGCTAACCGGCAAACCTAGCTCAGGGAAATCGACGCTCATGAAATAAATTAGCAGCGTATTTCGGACAGGTATTCGAACACAAGAGACTCTTTACCAATTGGACGAGAGATTCTGATCTTGTGGCCGCTTCCTATTTTTTCTGAAATGCCGCTACGGCTTTACAAAAGAGCTTACGGGGCTTATTGCGGTCACTGCTGTTTCAGATCGCCACGGCAGAATCTGATATTCATCATGATGCAACGACAGTCGAGCTCAGTAGAAATTACCTTTCGAATCCCTCGATTCTATTCAGATACCTACATGGACTGAAGAGCGGCTATTTTCCACCTCGCAGCGGTTCCTCACGTATAAGCCAACACCCATTAGCTCTATTTTCTTCATTGACGGACTTGATAAGTTTGTCGAAGATGAAGACACCCAAATTTCAAAATATATAGTACAGAGCTAATTTAATTAAGTATAATAAGGTAATAAACAGTTTTTGTCATAAACGTGCTATTGAAGCCAGGGAATAGTACTGCGCTCACGCTCGCTGCACCAGGCAAAAGACACAATCCTTAGTCGAGAGACTAAGACGTTATTCCGCTATGTATGTCGTTACAAGCACGCAGCACACGCACGTAACAGTTTTAACACATTCGCTATTTACATGAATTATTTATAAAGATCTTTATTATTTTCTGCGAAGATGGTCTTCCACTTGTAAAAAGATAAGAAAAGACTATCAGTAAAATAAAATTTAGACTTTTTTCGCTACAATGCAAAGCCACTCATTATTTATATAAACTCCCTCTTTCATCTCTTCTTTTAGCTTTTTCATAGTCTCGTTACTTTCCTGCAGAATCGCCATTCTTTGCTCTGCGCTTTTCATCTTTCTTGCCCAAAACTCTTCGTAGCCCATCGTATGACTTTGGTTCCACAACGTTCGATAGCAGTCTTGCAAAAGAATTTTCTGATGCATCAGCACCTCAAGACCCTGCGAGGTAACTATGGGGACAAGGAAGGGAATCCAGTCTCTGGTAGGGTAGTCAGCAGCATACAGTGCGGCTATTACACTGAATGATTTTGCATACTCATATTTGGCTTCTGATGTTGAGTGCCGCATCAAGGCGGCGACACTCTCTGTCGCTGTTTTCGACGACAATGAATCGATTGCCTGAACACGAACAGAAAGCGGATCAAGGTCGAGCCATTGTAAAACCCCACCTGGCTCTAAAGGTTGCGAGTCCGTCAGCGTGTTGCAACCTAATATGTTTCACGGATTCGTTTGGGACTCGTGTCATGCTTGCGTTTTTTTGTGATAGCCCTGAATTATGGGAAGAAATTCAACCGAAGGTGCATATAGCAAATAACTCACTCAGTAAAGCCATCAAGTTCTTAATAAGCGTCTTCAAATTATCCCCATCCAAAATCGTGATTAGAAACCGCATGTTCACTATGTCGTACTTTCCTAGAAATTCATGAGGGAAAGATGCAAATGCATCGTGTGTAAAAAGATTAATGTTTCCCGGTAGCCATGCACGTGGCGGATACTGTGCTGACGAGATATCGAAGCCGTCGAGGGTGGCGGATGAAGGGACAACGTGAGAAAGTTCGATCAGCCATATTCTTAATTAGCATGACAATCAGCATTCATTCGAGAAGCAAGGCTTCTAGACATTCTTGAGTAGATGATGTGGGTGTGAGAGGAAAATATATGAAGATAATTACCCCGTTCCAGCTCCAACGTCGGCGACACATAAGTCAGGACTTTTGACATCAACTTTGGGGTGAAGGAGATAGCCACTAAGTCGTGTAATGAGCCAGTGGTTGTAATTCAAGCTTCATAGACAACAGAAAGTCAGTCTGAATATCGAACGACAGGGCACAGCCGTACCGGACTGAGGCCTTGTTGTCTCTATCAAAGATGTAATTATGCTCCGAGGTCGAGTCATCTGCCATGGCGTACAATGTGCTTGTGATTCAAGTGAAAAGGTTCTAAGAATGTATGATGCTACCGATTTAACTGCGAAAGTTTGTATTACATAATTGAGCTACTCATCCCTAGTAACTTCCAATAAACAAGATTTGGACATGATATGGCAGCTAACTGGGTTACGACGTACTCTAAACGTTGCTGTAAAAATGCCTACATGAGTGTTTATAAGTAACTTCTCATTACGACACTCAAGTAGGCTTGGGCTTGTTTCTCTTGACAAATCGAACAGGCACATTGCCGGTCATGCGCAAGCTCAATTTGAAAGCCACTCCTGCCGACATCTCGTATTCTGCCTTTTCCCTTGCCTTCCCCCATCTGTCCCTCTGTTCTTGTTCCGATGCGTCTTCGCTGCATTCGACTGCTAATTCGACACTGTACTCGCTGAAAACGCGCGCGACAACGGCCACCAGTTCGACAAGCGCAAAACGCTTCCCGAGGCAGCCACGGCTACCATCAGAGAATGGCATGAACGTGCCAGGTCGAGGGCGCAGGAAGTCTTTTGGTGCCTTTTCTTCCACCACAACAGCAGCTGGGCGGAGCCAATACCCTGGATTAAACGAAGCAACGGGATGAGGAGCGTTGGCTGCAGTGAGAGGTGCCCCGTACGAAGGTTGGGGCCAAATTTTTACATGGCGGTGGATGGCGCTGGTGTTGATGAGAATAAGTGTTTTGGCAGGGATAATGTGGGTTCTGTTTTCCAGAGTGAGGATTTGGGGAGTTGCTGGAACTGATTTAGGAATGAACGGTAGTACAGTGAAGAGACGAGAAGTCTCATTGATGACGGCGCCCACGTGGCTAGTAGAGAGAAATGGGTAATGGGTTTCATAAGACCACTGACTCGGAGGTAGAAAGCCAAGAATGAGGTCTATGTCAGCTTGGACTGAGGCTTGGATACGTGGATGGCAGGCCAGCAATAGAAAGATGAAGTTGAGGGTATTTGCATTAGCTTCGTGGCCAGCAAACATGAAGATGAATATGTTTCCCAACACAGCACGAGGCTGAACCAGATCCTCGCTGGCTCGAATGATCAAGTCTTGAAGCCATGAGTGTGAGTTATTATCCTAGTGAACGCTCCTACTCACACGAACGGATTTCTGAGACTTACGCAAGAGGCTCGAATCCGGCGCAGAACTCCTGCTTTTTACACTGCTCTTCTTTGAATCTTTTAGTTGCTTCATGTGTTTCTGAAGTTCGTTGTACGCGTGGGCCGATCTGTGAACCGATAAAGGCGAGTTATCTTGCAAAAGTTAGTACATTGATATCAGTGTATAACGTTGAAACATGTACTTAACACTATAGATGGTGTGAAGAAGACTGTTGGAAGATGTTCCAACATTGCGGCCATGGCTTCACTACAGCTAAGCTTACAGCCTGAAGGAATATGTCCTCGAAGTTGAAGCTCATCTAGACAATCCTGCTCACATCCAAAGCATACAGCATTCAGAAGGTGTAACGTCATTCTTGCTAAGACCGGCCTCAGTTCTTCATTGTGCCCTTGTATTACATGCAAAAGTGCCTCAGCACTGCTGACAGACTTTTCCCACACGCGATACATCGTTTCTTCATTGAAAAAAGGCGATGTGATTTTCCTATAGAGACGTGCCTCTTGACCATCGGTACCGGTAATTGTAGGACCGAAGACATTCAGTATACCCATCAGCTCGGCTGGTTTCCCAAGACTTTTGTTCCGAAAGAGTTGCCCGGCAGCTTCTGGGTCGCAGGTAATAAGGATGTTGCCGCTAGGGGTTACAATCATAATGGTGTCCGCCCCGAATTCTTTGAAAGGCTTGTAGCCATAGTGCCAACTGCGATTGAATTGAAGGAATCTAAAACAGGTATGTCAGTGTACACGTCGGATTGAAAGCCTGCAGGGGAAGTACGAAAGCCATGGTTGTGTCCAGCTTGATGGCAGACTATTCAATAATGGCGCAAGCAGTGGCTGTGCGAGGGTCCACGGAAGCGCAAAAGGAGAGAATGGTATAACAAGATACGGAAATCCAGACGATTTAGCTTCAGCAATGTTGTGGAATAATGACCGAGATTTAAGGTAAGAGCAAAACGAAGAAAAGGCTATAGCAACGATGACAACCAGAGCAGAAAGCATGTCTTAAAGCCGTATAACAAGGGGCCAACCTCAGGAGTAACGTCTCGTTTGCAATTGGTATGATGAAAGTATGAGAAAGTAAACGCATAAAACAACGGACTTTCGGACTGCAGAAGGGGAGCTCAGTCGCAAAATCAAAGCATTGTATGGAAATAGCTCCAGTGGGGGCATGCTCAGGGAATTTCTTACTGCGTATGGAGGTACTGTAGTAAAGTGGTAACCTGCCGCTTAATGAGCTTTTACCGGGATGGCCTATCAAACAGTATTCTATGACTTACTTGCATATCTTAAGCCTAAGACATTCTTAACGCCGCACATCTCTCGGCGCCGTACGCTACCACTGGCTTATCTAAGGTACACTCCAAATGATAATGTGCTCCACCTCAGACTCCAGGGTGTGCGTTTACACGCTACATATGCATCCCCATACGTCGCAGAGCGCGTGCATGTGGGGGGTATTAGAGTCCCTGTGCTTGTCCTTCTTAATGTATACGCAGGGTTTTCAAGGATCTAAGTGCTTGCAATTGCGTCTCATGCGATTCCAGGTGTGTGTGAAGCACTGTTCATGAATCAAGCACGAAACCGCGGATCGGAATTAGCGTATGCAGAAAGGTTTAGAATCCTTGGCATTCATTTTCGCTCTGCCCCACGATGATCCGTTTATATGAGGAATTCGAAATTCAACCCCACCGCCCCCCCAATTGCCCAAAATTGAAGCTATTCAGACCTCTTTGTTTGTTGACGTTCCTGACGTTCTTTCAGCTATGCCGGAACCACTTCCTGCAAGCCTTCGCTCCAAAATACTACGCCTTCTGCTACTTCATTGAACTCCTTCGGCAATCGCTGAAGAGGTTCATTGTTGTCCTGCCACTGTATATAATGTTCAAGAGAACCTCTTTATGTATAACTCACCTTTTAGATCTCAATTCCGACCCAAAGACGCTTCTCGAAAGATCTTCAAGACCGCTGAAAATGGTCTCATAGTCTATCTCGAAGAACAGTCGTGAGTCATGCAGAAAGAGATGATCTGATACATATGAGAGGAGTGAGACATTAACGTGCATCAATTCACGATATCAAGAATTCTGAAGAGAAGAGGCTGAAGTATTAAAAAAGGACAGCGTGTAGAAGTCAGACAAAACGATGAGCTTCGTTTGAATTGAGTAGCAGACATGCTTCGTTTGACGGTCGAACAGCTCGTGTTCGTGAATGAGTCTTTATTCAACGAGATCACAGACTGACGTCATCAAGCCTATGCTCTCGTTGATCAATCAGCTCGCTATCAAGCCTTCAGAACGAGAGAGCATTGCTGAAGTGTTCTTTCGATCTATACGAAAGACGAATATCTATTCTGCATCGATATTCGCGAGAATTGATTCAACGACGAGACTTTCTTTCGATGACTAGCAGATGAACTGCTACCTCTATGCAGTCTCTTTTCGACTTCAAGAAGTGTGATCATCATGAATAACGCGAGTGTTCATTGCAATAGTCGAATTGAAGAGCTCATCATCTCACACGAATGTCAGATGTGATATTTGTCTCTCTACTCATCGAATTACAATCTCATAGAACTCATCTTCAGCGTATTAAAGATCTGAGTTCGTAGACATTTTGACGAGACATGACTTCATTTTGAAGACATCTTTGATGACTTTCTTCATTACGCTGTTGAACGAAGCGAATGTGATAGATATTCGAGGCAGCACTTCAAGCATTCAGACTATATTTTTGAGACAGATATCAGAGCTTTGAAACGAGAATTGAAGGTAGAAAATCAGAAATTTGACTCTATTTAACGACTCAGTTCTAATAGAGTCTTTCGGATGCTCTAGAGAGGGTGAGAAGATCATCTAGAGAGGGTGAGAGAATCATATAGAGAGAGAATCATATAGAGGGGGTGAGAGAATCATCTAGAGGTAGATTTTGACTTCGACGTTGAGGCATTTGAAATAAAAACGGTTACAAGAACGTCAGGAACGTCAACAAACAAAGAGGTCTGAATAGCTTCAATTTTGGGCAATTGGGGAGGCGGTGGGGTTGAATTTCGAATTCCTCATATAAACGGATCACCGTGGGGCAGAGCGAAAATGAATGCCAAGGATTCTAAACCTTTCTGCATACGCTAAAACACTTCGATGGCCCAGGATTTCCCTGTTGCCTTGTTTGAGGAAGGCAAGCAACCAAATGCCCTCTTTTAGCTATAGCGAGGCTGACGCTCCTACACTAACACGTTGATTCGGAATATTGCAGCAGTATGATGTACACCACCATATTCAATCGGAACACAGCGATGCCCCAGGTCTAGAACCATGCGCACCATTCACTTTCGAGCGCCCCTGTCTACTCCTTTCCAACATCCCAACCCTGTCAGTGAACGTTCCGATGTGTCCGCTGCGCCGATGAGCATATGGCACAGCCCGCATGCTTCTGGGGTTTGCGACAATTTTCCTTTCAGCCGTACGACAACGGGTTGGAAAGATGGCACAGGCACTGCCGGACCCATATTCACTAACTATCGAGCCTTTTAACAGTGTTTGGCGTTGTGAAAGATGTATTGCGGCTCCAGGTTCGAGAGCGTTGGGTGTGGGTGTTGAATAGAAACTATGTTTGAGACTATATCTGGCTTGCATGTATAAGTCATAAATTCCAAGATCGTCTTCTGAATACCCTGATGTTCTATCAAATCTTTGAACCCTTCCATCATGGCTTCGCCATCGCCACCTATGCAGTCCTTTTCACTCATATCAACCTCTCTCGTTGTGACCTCTATTGTCTTTGTAGTTTTAGCCACAGTATCTGTTATCCTACGCTTTTATGCTCGCAGGATAAAGTCTTTGAAATTTCTGTGGGATGATTGGACTATATTGATTAGTTTGGTAAGAGAACAAAGATCGAGTCGGTCCTGGAAAAAAGTCTAGAGCTGAATTGCATTAGTTCTTGAGTTGGGTCTATACGATTAATACCCTCGTTACAGCAGGTGTTGGAGGTGTCGACAAAACCAGGACCAGTCTCAGTCCCCTCGCAGCAGCTGAGCTCTTTCTACGAGTCAGTACTCTCCATAGTCCCCGGTGCTATGCAACATAATGACCAACAGATATCCAGTGTCTTTGGATTGAGGGTTTTCCGCTGGGAATCTGCCTTGCCACCATCAAAATATCCATTCTACTATTCTATCGCCGGATATTTATCACTAAAACCTTTCGTTGGTGTGTCAATGTAATGGTTGCTGTGCTCATCGGATGGGCCATCTCCACCGTAATTGTTAGTACAACGACATGGGCCGCGTGAGCGACCGCTTAAGCAGTGAGGCTGACACTGGTTTACACACAGACCCAAGTATTTGCTGCAGAACCCATATCAGGAGCATGGAACCCAAAGGCGACCAAGCTCCGTTACAATTACAACGCATTCGCCCTAGCTGTTGCAGGTATGAGCATTGTCTTCGATATGATGGTGTTGTGCTTTCCGCTTCCTATCATCAGAAATCTGCATATGCCTACGCGGCGCAAAGTCTTCTTGGCGGGAATTTTCTGGCTGGGCGGATTGTAAGTCATGTACTACCTCCTTGGCTATGCATCCTAGGGAATCGAACCAGCAGCTCACAGTTGCGCTCAAAATAGCTGCTGTGTCGCTGCCGCTGTACGGTTTTACCTTCTCTACAAAGGCAACAGATCGGTCGTTAGCACAAACGGAAACCAATACCAGTATGCAACCAACGAATTCATCTGGGCACATATCGAGCCTAATTGTTCCATTGTCGCTGCCTGCCTCCCAACATACGGACCTTTTTTCGCTAGTAATAGTAGCTTAACAAAATGGGTCGGCAGTCTTCGTACCTTCGTCTCTTATGGCATCAATCGCTCCAACAAATCTTATGTCTTGCGTTCTAGCAGCGACCCCAGCGGTAGAGGTGGCATGGGTAGCGACAGTGGCTTGGTGATGGACCGCAAACGAAATGGATACTGGCAGAAGCTGGAAAGGAGTGATGTTGGCGATACTGGTAACCATAGCGTTGATATCGAAGGGGGTCTCCAGACGAATTCAGAGCATCTGGAAACAACGCACGAGGGAGTCACACCAATGAAGATTGTGGTGACGAGAGGATTTGGCACCGGCGATAGTGAAGCTTGCTGAGCCAAAAGACGTGGTGGTGCTCTAAGGTGGCTTTGTAAAGGTTGATTCGGGACGTTTCTCGTGTTAGAGTCCCCGGAAGTAAGGTTTTATCTTAGAAGTGTCTAGCGTGTTATTGCACTTCCGTTGTCAAGAAAGTGCTTTCCTATGATATCGTTTAAGATTTTCTGTCAGTAAAAGGATTCGATGCAACGATGACAACCTGCTCTTAAAATTGTCCTTAAGCAGCTGTAGTATCTGGTCCTTAACACTAAAGTGTAGAATATTGCAAACACTATCGTCTAGCAGTGCAGGAAATCACACGAGAAGCCTCTCCCTACTTTGGCAAATAAACCTATCAACCATCGACTCCCAGTAATGGAATGTTGTTGCCAGATTGACTCTCCCGGTTTATGCTTTGATCAAAGACAAACCGGTAAAAGCTCCACAGCCGTAGAAAAAATCAGATCAGGTTAGGGTGTCGGAGTGGGTTGTCAGTAGTGGAGAGAAGGAGCATGAATTACATAGAATAAGTGGCTCAGTATATTTTAGCTGATTTTAAGGAATTGTGGACATGAAGTGTCCAACATGAATGTCAGCCATCATACTGAACGACTCAGGAGCTGATAGTTTTGATTGACATGTATTGAGCTTCGCCTCCAAATTTCATTAGGCTCTGCCTTCACTCTTGGCTTCCTTCTCCATCAATACGCTCATAACATATTTTAGGCTGTCCCTCACCATCATTGCCTCCTGCCAACGTGTGAAGTGCGGATATTTGGCTGCGTCCCAGCCATCTTTTGCATCTTTGAGGATGAACGGGATCTGGGCATTCCACATCACAAAACTAAGGTCGGCATACGTGCACTTCTCACCTACCAACCAAGAGCGATTGGCCAAGTGAGTGTCGAGAACGCCTGCGACGCGTTTTATCTCGTTATTATAGCGGTCGCGAGCGGATGGAAGGGGCTCAGGGTGGTATAGGTTAAACCTGTTGATTGGAAAATATCATCAGTGAAATTGCTCTTGCATGGTACAGGCAAGAGGGACATACCAGGCTGCCTGGCCAAAGTACGGTCCTTGACCTGAAGCTTGAAAGTACGACCACTGCTGAAGATGGAAAGTTTCAGGAAACGAGGTATAGGTGATAGATTCGGTTTTATCGTAGGTCGAGATGAGGTAGGATACGATGGCGCCAGACTCAAAGAGGGTTATGTCCGTATTGGGGTCGATGATTGCTGTGATTGCCATGACCGCAATTAGTGCTAGGAGTACATACAATCGTTCGAGCTTGGAGCGCCACCTGGAAGTCTGCCATTTGGGTTGACGGACTCAAAAGGCTCTTTCTTGAGTCCTTCGAGCTCCATCCACTTAGATCGGTAGGGAAGACCAAGCTCTTCCAGGATGACAAGGACTTTGGATGGATTAGGAACTTGGTCTAAAGACTAAAGTCAGTCATTCGTACACGTGGAGGGCAGCAGTGAAGCACCGACTTCTCCAGAACAGTATGATTGGCTTCATTGTGAAAGAACTGATAGGAGTGGGCGATGGCTGTGATATATTGCTTTGGTTGGCAAGCTTTACTCTCTGGTTGAAGTCAAGCTGACTTTGGGCGGACTGCGTCCGTAAGGTAGGATATTCCCTCAGAGCCCCAGGATCACGAGTCTGAGCCTTCAGGCATCTCACAAGTCCGCGTCATGACGTGTTCACAGTCGCCCCATTTTGTGCCATCCACGCATCCTGGTAGAATTCGTTGATTCATGGATTGTCGGCCATACGTATTTTAATGTATAAATTACCAAGTAATACCTCAGGTCCGCGGCTTCCGCTCCGTAGCTTATCGTGCTTATCTACTCGTCTAGACGCCGCGCCGTTATTTTCACGCCGCAAGGTATCTTGGCACGCTTGGCTCCTCTAATCAGATCCTGTAAGCGCCCACTAGGCTGGAAGGTGGCGTTTTGACACCTACGTCGAAGAATGAAAGGATCCGAGACACCCTCACCACATCAGCTGCATGTCCGCTATTTGCACATTTCTCACTGGCCAACTTGATCCATTACATTTGCGGTGTGCCAGACCCCAGATGGAAATGCTAGTGGTCCGAGGCATCAGGTGTGCAGCTTTTGTGGTTGCCTACTCAGGAAAGCATATACGCTGCGAATCACATCAATCAAGGTGGTTAAACAGAACTTCTGATATTGAGATAAGGTGCGCGTGTGTAAGCAACCTGCAAGTCTTTCATCCAAACACATGCGGGTGAGATCACGCGTTGATTGGTACACGTGTCTATTTCTAGTTTGTGTGGGGGTGTTAGGACTTAACGATCGCGCATCGTTTACTACTGGAAACAAATCTCAGTTTTAGTTGAGTTATCTCAAAAGCGAGGCATCTCTATTGAACCGGAATGAGATCGACACTGGGCTTCAAGGTAAAACAGGGCAGACAAGATTGCATTCAAGGATAGTAAGTATTGAAAGGCTGTGTTCAAAGTTGCTTCTGCAGGGTACTATCAGGGCGCATAAATTACATGATTGTTCTGAAATTGGAAGCGATTACCCCCCCAGTTGCAAATACGGAAGAAAGCTTAGGAAGACCGCTCAGCCAATTATTGAAGCAAATGTGCCCCACTGCAACTTCATCAAGCTGAACAGATGCCGGCATTGTATAGGCGCAGCAAAGATGCGTTCCATAAGCCGAGGCCCAGAGTTGCCTGAAATTGTGTTCGGGAGCGGAAAGCGTCAGTCAATGCCAATACTCGGGAAGAAACCATGAGAGACCCGCCTGGGGTCTCATTCGACATGATCAGCATTAGATTTCCTTGACATTTTCAGCTTGATTTTGTATTTCGAAACCAGTTTTTGTTTACGGGGTAATTTACTCACATTAATTTTCACTTTCTGTCTTACACCTGCAACAGTATCAGGAAAGCTCGACGGGACGTGTCGGCCCCTAGTGCTCAACATACACGACAGCGAATTATCAGGTACGTCTACCGCGCACTGCTCAATCTTACACAAGTTGGCTGTTTATCCCAAAACCAGTAGATCTTTTGCTTGCCCCATGTTGGTAAATCCGACCCGTTCACTGGCTTCATGTTGAAATTCCAAATGATCCTTGCCAGGATAAGACGCATCTCTAAGTAAGCGAGGCTTCTGCCAGGGCAGTTATGGGGACCAAGAGAGAAGGGTTGGAACGCGCCTTTCCGATCGATCATGTAGGTAGACTCAGGAGGCCGTTCAAGCCAGCGCTCGGGTGCGAACACTGTAGGCGATGAAAAATTGCTTGCTGATTGATAGGTCGACCATTGAGGAATGGACACCACTATACCCTCTGGTAAGAAATGACCTGCTACGGTTGCACCCCCTTTCGGCACCTGACGTCTCATCCCATCTGGAATAGTAGGACATAAGCGCAAACCTTCGTGAATCACAGCGTTCAGATATGGTAGTCGGCTGCCAGACGCTCCAGTAATTTCGTCTTCACTTTTAAATGTTAACCGGACCTCGTCCACAAGAGCAGAAAGTTTACTGGGGTCACGCAAGAGATAGTTGGTGATTCCGGTAAGCGCAGTGGTGACCGACTCGCTTCCGGCGACAACAATCAACAATGAGTTGATCTCCACTTCCGGAAGAGACATCTGATGGTCTGGCGATGTTTTTGTTTTTGGAACCATATGTGATATCATGTCCTTGTGCATTGTACCTATCTCCAGGCGTTGCGCGATTTTCTCTTCGGTCGTTTTCCAGATATCCATTAAGTCGGCCATGGCAGACTTAGGTGTAATCATCATAAGGATAGAGTCCAAGGGAGGGTAGAATTTGGTGGCTCCTACGATTAAGGCAATCTTCAATTGTGCTAGGACTTGAATCCATGGATGATATCGCACCTCGTCAAGGCAGCCAAACGAGGATCCCCACAGAAGACCTCCAATGATATCAAATGTAGTATAGTTAAACCATTTCAATATATCTACAACGGTAGGCTCCTCAGAAGTATCATCGATTGTTTGTTGGAGCTTGCGAACGAGTAGATCGATGGAAGCTTTAACGACAGCTTCTTGCTCAGTCGTTGACGAGAACGCAGGAGCAAGCACTTTTCGGAAACGGTTGTGATCGGGCTCGCTAGCAGAGATAAGGTTTTCAGCATCCTTTCCAGGTGGCTTGTCTTTGTATTCGTAGGGCCGTACAAATCCCTTGGTATAGATATCCTTCCACGCTGTCGGGTCTGTGAAAGATAGCTCGTTAGGCCCGACTCGTACGACCTCGCCGTAGTCTTCATGGATGCTCTTGACGCGGTGTGGCAAGTCTCCGCTTATCATCGAGCTGATGAAGGGGAACCGAAACGCCCTCCACAGTAGTGGACCCTTGTGTTTGGCCAATGGGTGGAAGCGCAGGTTGTAAACGATACGGCTGACCCAGTACTAGAACGAGTCAATACGCATCGTAGATGCAGCAAAGGCTGGACAGATGACTTACGATAACATAGCCTAGGAAAAGAACTATAAGAACCTTTGTAGATTCCATAGCTCATACAAGATCCTAGGCCCGCTATAGGTGCTCTTTCGCAGAAGAATTGAGAGGAAACGACGAAAGGCTGAAATCTTCCACGCCACAAACGGTCAGTGGGCAAGAAGTATATGTAGATGGTCCTATCAATGGCACAAGTTGTGAAAGCGAGAATGAGTCGGTGTCTCAAGCAACGAGGCGTGAGAGAACGTGTTAAAGTGATCAGGTCAAGAGAAGGGGTTTAATTTCTCGGGTAGATACCGCCTTCGGAGTTACAGTATCTGCATTCATACATCCACTAGGCTAACCGATAAAAGTTTACAGTGTTCAACGGCTCAACAGCGAATAGATGCTCTCACAATGCTTACACATCCATCATTCGTATCCCGACAATTATCTCTCCATTATAGCTTAGATCTTGGAATCTACCATAAAATTGATTCCTTACGCTCTCGAACATAGATTTTAGCGTCAGGATTCGGGAAAACGAATTCGTGGGCGCTCAGGTTCGCCGGCCTACCTTGTCCCTCCGGCAGCTTCCAATCATAATCCATAATCAGTCTAACGAGTATAATTTTGATCTCCAAGCTGGCGAAGAAGCGGCCAGGACACGAATTCGCACCGTGCCCAAAATTTAATATCTTCTCCTGCGTAGTTGAGAATTGATGCAAGTGGCCCTCACCATCTTGCTGGCGCAGCTTATAGTAGCGAAGCCCGTCAAATACCTCAGGGTTGGGGGTAACGTCTGGATCGTTCTGTATAGCGTTTACAGCCATGCTGACATGAGCACCTTTGGACAGCATAGTGCCGTTGGAGAGCTGATAGTTCTGCATCATGACCCTATGCATGGAAAGTAGGGTAGGTGGATTCCACCGCTGAGACTCTCGCATGAACGAGTCTAATTTTCGTAATCTCGTGAAGGAGGATTTCTGCCATTGCATCCATCCACCATCCTCTTTCATCACTTTTCGTATCTCTTCTCGAATGGGTTCGACGTAATCCGGTCTGGCTATCAAATCATATAGACAGTGCACAGCATTCATCTGCGACGTGTGTATAGACGCAAGAGACATTACTACCTCCAAATGGGCGAGTGACGCTGGGTCACCTTCATCCTCACTCGCGATCTCCATCATCCAGGACATTAGGTTGTTACCGTCAGCAGACGCCTTCTCCACGGTTGTAGCCCTTCGGCGGAGGATCTCGGGAATTAGGAGCTTCTTTGCATCTTTGATATAGCGATGTCCTTTCCAAGTCGTGGGAAGTAACCAACTGAGAAAGTGGTGCGTCCACGGCGGAAACAATTTGAGTACAACCAAGGAAACAAAGACTGAATTCGGCTGTTAGCAAAAGTAAATGCAAGTTTTGCCAGGAGAAATCTGACACACCATTCTCAGTGAACTCTGTCGATATTTCAAGCCATTGCGCATTACGACAGAGAGGATACCCTAGGAAAACCCTCGCACTTATTCTTGAAACAAGCTTAAGTATTGAATGATATGGCTTGATAATTACCCAATCGTCTATAATGTATTATCGACTTGTTTGTGATACAAAAGCTAGATATCAGTGTCACATACCTTGACAGTCGAGTAGCTTCTTTTTTATTGCGTAATTGAGCTCATCTTTCATGAGATCAGTCAAGATGTTCAAGTTCGACGTTAGCTTCAGCTGTAATGTTCGAAAATGAAGATTGTTTCGCAGAATAATGTTCAGCGTTCAAAGCATTTTGCAACAAGAGTCAAGACATCAACTTGTTGACTTGTATTTGCGCTGATAGATTTATGAACAGTACTAGTTGTTAGGGGCCAGCATAGAGCGAGTCATATGGGTGTAATGTAACGAGTATATAAATGCTAAGGAAGGAAAGTATCTAGAAGGGAAGAGCCGGCTATCTATATGACTCAGGAGAACATAAGCTAACCCTGAATAGGGTTGGCCTCGGAACAACCCTATAGCCTAGCGGCGAGCGGCCGGCGATAGTCATCAACATAGCCACCAACATAGCTACCAACATAGGTGCGTAGCTAGGATCGTAACAATTTGCAAATTATTAAAAGAAAAACATTATATTTCTTGCATCATTGATGATGAAGATATCACTGTCGAAAAGACAGCTGAAATGCTGATTCAATGAGTATATTGAACTTATGATCTATCAAGCTTCATAATATCTGATCGAGATTTGCAATTTATCTTTATACTATGAAAGTTTCTTTGCAAACGACTGAGCATTTCTCTTTGATTGTTCATCATTTATTATTCTCAAATCAATGATCAAAGCGAACAAGTCAATCAAAATGTTGAGCGATATCTTTGATTCTTCTGTTCATATATGCAGAATGATTGATCTAAGTGACTATTCATGATCAAGTTTGTTAACAATAACATTTTGTTCTTAATCATTTTCTTGATTCTCTTCTTTATGAACAAGAACTTTCATTCTCATATGAATTTCAACTCTGACATCATCAAGTATGAAAGCACTCGCGAACACTTGCAGATTGATCAAGTCAAGAATATATTTGAACAAATAAACAAGACATTGATCTTCGCTCATGAAGCTCTGATCAAAACATGAAAACAAATAATGAATCAAGCTAATAAGCATAGAAAGAAGATTAATTATAAGATTGAATCAAGAATGTTTCTGAATGAATGAAACATTGTTACAGCGAGACTCTTCAAAAAATTGAATGACAAGATGCTCAACTCTTTTTAGATCATTGATTTTGTTGACTCATTCTATAAATTGAAACGACTTGAGACTATGCATATACATGATGTATTTCATTCAGAGCTTCTTTGTCTCGTCATTAATGATTCTCTGTCTGATCAGAAGAATGAATTCTCGAGATCAATAGTGATAAACAATGAAGATGAATGAAAAATCGACGATATATTGAACTCTTGATGATATCAAAGATGACTTTAATATCAAGTCAAATGAAAGAATTATGACAACGATCTCAACTGATATAATGCTGATGATGACAAATTTATGAACGCTCAAAAGATGATCAATGACTTTCATATCAAATATTCAAGAAAAGCGCACTAAGAAACAACATTCATGCAAACATGAATATTCAAGAAAAGAAAGTAATGTTATGATTTTAATCTTCATTTATTCTTTCTAACTCTGATCTGAGTTTCATTCTAATTGAGTCTAGTGAGCATTCAAGTTAGTAGTGATGTCATTGAAACTCTGCATCATATGTGTAAGACATCAATTCTTTCGAGTTTAGCACAGAGCTGAGAAACATACATATAAAGAATCGAGTTCTTTTCTGTAAATACTTTTCTTTCTTAGCATTTATTTATTAGTTAAATGACACTCACATGACTTGCTTTATGCTGATCTTTAACAATCTTCTTTTCAGAAATTAAAGCTTTCATATCATATTCATAATTTCAGTTAAATTTTCAAGCTTACATTTAAAGCATTTTGTGACAAAAGTCAAAACATCAACTCATTAACTTGTATTCACGCTGATAGCTTTATGAACAGTATTAATATTTTTTCTTCTATCAGTAGTAAAAGTTCTATGTTCAAAAAGCATGCATTCAAACATATCAACAAAGTATTAAATGAATTGACATCATTGATCTTTGTTACTTCAAAGCTACTACTTTCAAAGAAAGTCATCAAAGCAATGTGACATGATCTGAGTTGTAAGAAAAATACAGATGATACATTGAAGATGATTTGACAGAACATTGCATTTTCTAAAGCATTAAGCACTTAAGCAGTAACTTAAGCTGCTCTGAAATATGTCACAAATGAGTTTAACTTAGTATTGCAGAAATGAACATTGACATTCATAAATGACTTCAACATCAAAATACTTTTGATATATCAAGAAATCTTAAGATCTCAACATGTCACAAAGAGAAAGAATTATCATCTTTCATCTCAAGACAGCTTTTTTGATAACGAGAAGAGCACAGTCTTTTCTCTAGTTTCAAAATGTTGACTCAATAATGTTATTTAAACATTTATCAAGATTAACATCAGATGAAATAAGATTTTGCTACTTACTTTATTATCTTCTTTTCAGAAGTTGAAGCTTTCACATTGTATTCATAATTTCAGTCAAATTTTCAAGCTCATGTTTAAAGTGTTTTGCAACAAAAGTCAAGATATTAATTCATTGACTTGTATTCATGCTGATAGCTTTATGAACAGTATCATTTCTTCTTCTATCAGCAGTAAAAGCTCTACGTTCAAAAAGCATGCACTTAAACATATTAATAAAGTATCAAATGAATTAACATTGTTTATCTTCATCACTTCAAAGCTACTTGATACTTTTCATCATATTTTTAAGATGTTCATAATGCTATTAACAAAGTCAATGATGATAAGTAATTAAACATAAATCTGAGTAATGAAATGAATCAATGAATGTTGAATGAAGATTAATGAGTTCAAGCATTTTGAGAACAATTAAAGAAAATACTTAACATTGACATTGTGAATGAATTGAATCAAAGATTAAATTAAAGCGACAACGTTGCTTGAAAGTGCATTGCATGAAGTGCAATGAATTTAGAATTTTTTTTAAAATTTGAATTATTGATGTTCAAGACTTGACATTGACTTTGATCATAATTGATGTCAAGCTCATGTTTCTAACAAGATTAAGAATGATGACATTTCAAATGAAAGCTTTTTAAACATGTTCAACTTATTTTGCATCATGATTTTAACAGCTAAATAACATAAAATGAGATTCTTTGAAATTTTTATTATTTAGTGAATGCTTTCTCATCATGTTTCTCGATGAGTGCATTGAGAAAATCTTTGTTATTTAGTAAATGCTTTCTTAACATGTAACTCAACAAGTGCATTGAAAAAAAATCAGTCAAATTGATAAAGACTTCTCAACTACATTGTTAATAAAATTGATCACTGCTCTCAAAGCTGAGCATATGAAAGCAGATAAATTTTAAGACATCAACATTTTCAATCTCATTTACTAGATCAAATCTCAATCTTTTTCAATTATTTCTATCTCATATGAGTAATAATTTTCAAGACAGAAAATCATTAATTTTGATGAGAAAATTAAGCGAGAATCTGAGAGCAGAAAACTGAAAATCATTAATTTTCTAGACTGAAAATCATTTTACTTTCTGAGTTGATTTTCTTCAAAATTTCAGATCTTATTCGTTTCAGTCAACTGTATTCATGAACATAATATTAAACTCAACGACATTAAACTGCATTTTTAGAAAAATGTTGAACATTGAGATTTTAGAGAGTTTTGCTAGCGCGAATCAGTTTGAACATCAAAATTATCAATTTTCTTCGCTTGAATTGATTTATGCGCGCTGACTATCTCACATACTTTGAAAAACATAATTGTAGCTCTGAATTAGTTGAATTCAATGCTTTCAAAATAATTGAAAAATATTGAGATTTGACTCAGTAAATGAGATTGAGAAAATTCAATGTGCTAATTGATCAATTTCTTGCATGTCATCATCTTTTCTCACTTGAATCAACTCATGCACATTGACTACTTGACATACTTTGAGAAGCACAATTGTAGCTCTGAATTAGCTGAGTTAAATGCTTTCAAAATAATTAAAAAATATTGAGATTTGATCTAGTAAATAAGATTGAGAATGTTGATGTCTTGAGATCTATCTGTAGACTGATCGCGTCAAGTCAAGTCATCGAGATTGAGTCGAGTTCTCGACTCGTCAAGACTCGATTCAAGTCAGAATTTTGAAATCAAGTATTCAAATCGAATCAGAATTTTGATATCGAGTATTCAAGTTGAGTCATGATGTTGATATCGAGTATTGATTCGAATTCTTGATTCGACTCATCAAGATATGATTTACTACTACTAATATCTATTTGATAATGCAATAGAGTAATGCAATTGATTCGATTACATCTTCATGATTCATGAAGATACTGACTACTACTGATAGAGATTTTCCCACGAGTATTGATCAGAACTCACGAAAATACTGACTACTATTGATACGTGTTTTTCCAGCTTAGTAATTACTACGTAGTCAAGCATAAACTTTAATCAATTGCATTACTTTGTTGCATTATCAATAGTACATTATCAATAGTGCTCGAGAAATCTCTATCAGTAGTAGTCAATATTTCATGAACTCTGAAAATGTTGATCACTATCTATGAATCATGCTCGAGAAATCTCTATTAGTAGTAGTCAATATTTCATGAGCTCTGAAGATGTTGATTACTATCTATGAATCATGCTTGAGAAATCTCTATTAGTAGTAGTCAGTATTCTCATGAATTCTGAAGATGCTGACTCTGCTCAAGAAACTTCTACTAGTAGTAATCAGTATTTCTTTTCATTGAATTCTGAATTTTCGATTGCTTGATGAGTCGAGTCGAGAACTTGAATTCTGACTCGACTCGAGATCGATATCGAGTCGAGTCACAAGATTGATATCGAGTATTCGAGTTGAGTCACGACATTGATATCGAGTACTCGAGCGAGTCGAAAAGTAGGTATGAAAACTCGACTTGACGATCAGTCTATCTATCTGCTCTCATATGCTCAGCTCTGAGAGCAGTGATCAGCTCTATCGACAGTGTAGTTGAGAAATCTCTATCAATTTGACTGATCTTTTTTCAATGTGCTCGTCGAGTTACATGTTGAGAAAGCATCTACTAAATAATAGAGATTTTCTCAATGCGCTCATCGAGAAACATGATGAGAAAGTACTCACTAAATAATAGAGATTTCAAAGAATCTCGTTCTATGTTATTTAGCTGTTAGAATCATGATGCAAAATAAGTTGAATATGTTTAAAAAGCTTTCATTTGAAACATCATCATTCTCAATCTTGTTAGAAACATGAGCTTAACATCGATCATGATCAAAGTCGATGTCAAGTCTTGAACATCAATAACTCAAATCTTAAAAAAATTTCTAAATTCATCGCGCTTCATGCAATGCACTTTCAAGCAACGTTGTCGCTTTAATTTAATCTTCGATTCAATTCATTCACAATGTCAATGTCAAGTATCTTCTTCGACTGTTCTTGAAATGCTTGAACTCATCAATCTTCATTCAACATTTGTCGATTCATCTCATTACTCAGATTCATGTTTGATTGCTTGTCATCATTGACTTTGTTAACAGCATTGTGAACATCTTGAAAACATGATGAAAAGCATCAAGTAGCTTTGAAGTGACGAAGATAAATGATGTCGATTCATTTGATACTTTGTTGATATGTCTGAGTGCGTGCTTTTTGAACTTAGAGCTTTTACTGCTGATAGAAGAAGAAACACTAGTGTTACGATCCTAGCTACGCACCTATGTTGGTAGCTATGTTGGTGGCTATGTTGATGACTATCGCCGGCCGCTCGCCGCTAGGCTATAGGGTTGTTCCGAGGCCAACCCTATTCAGGGTTAGCTTATGTTCTCCTGAGTCATATAGATAGCCGGCTCTTCCCTTCTAGATACTTTCCTTCCTTAGCATTTATATACTCGTTACATTACACCCATATGACTCGCTCTATGCTGGCCCCTAACACAAATGATCATCAGAATAACATTGTACTCGCTTGAATCAAATAAATTAATAATAAAGTTCATTACTATGTCTTGTCATCGCTGTTCAGATATCAATAAAGATTGAAGCAAGTCATTTAATTTATTTCTAGATGTCTTTGAACGTTGATAGATATAGCAGTTTCAAATATATTGATCTATCGTTTTTCATATGAATGATCAATAGTAGTTTCGCTTTATGACTTTCACAGTTTTAAGAATATCAGAATAATTGACTGATGATTGATCATGCATCTCACGAATCAGATTCATTTGTAGAAGCTCGTTGAACGAAACTCGTAGCTGACTATCATGATACAAGATTTCATTCTAAATTCAACAATTCTTTAATTTGATATCTTCATATTGTGTCTCATCTCTTGCTATTGCTTCGCGAAGTAGCGTACAATTCTCGTTGATCTCATTAGTCTCAAGAATCTGTTTATAGATTGATTCACTTATGTTCTTCTTTAGATCAGCAATTTTCATTCGATTTGAAGTCAGAATAGTGATTCATTGATAGTGAATGCGCTCATCTTCTGAATCTCTGAGCACAGCGTCAGCTTGACGAGTTAATGCATCGATCTTGATGTTCTGTTTGTCAGATCAATACATTATTCTGAAGTTGAAGTCAGCGAGCTTCTGAACTCAGCGCATCTGACGTCTGCTCAGCTCTTTATCTTTCATCAATGAGATAAGCGCTTGATGATCGATGAACATCTTGATAGAAATGTCAGTTAGCTTCAGTTCGAGTCATCAATGTTCAAATGCTTAAATGATGATCAGAAGTTCTTTATCATATATCTCGTAGTTGCATTCAGCAGAAGACATGTTCTTGTTATAGAAGACAATCGAATGTAGTACTTCTTCGTCATCATATTGAGAGAGAACTTCATTGTTGACGTAGTTGAATGAGTTGATTTCAAGAATAGTCTCACGAGTTTGATCAAAGTGACGTAGTATAGAAGTCTTGATTATACGTCTCTTCATATGATCGAATGTCATCTGACAAATCTCATTTCATTCAAATATGATCTTTTTTTGAGTAAGTTGAATCATGAGATGAACAATCTTCGAAAAGTTCTTGATAAAGCGTCGATAGAAGTTGCAGAAGTCAATAAAGAACTGTATCTGAGTGAGATTATTGAATGTAGATCATTCAACGACTGCTTGTATCTTTCGAGAGTTCATCTTCAGTTCTTCGATTGATATCAAGAGTTTTAAAAAGATAGTTTTCTGAACATGAAACTCGCACTTGTTGATGTCTATCTGTAGATCAGCTTCTTGTAGTCTATTCAAGATCAATCATACATGTCACTTGTGTTTCTTCAAGATCTTGCTGTAGATGATAATGTCATCTAAATAGATCTGACAAAACTAATGTAGATACTTGAACAACACGTCGTTCATATAATGTTGATAGAACGCAGATTCGTTGATTAATTTGAAGAGCATTACATGATATTTGTATGAGTTGAAGAAGATAATAAAGATAGTCAAATCTTCGCTATCTGAATGCATGCGTAGTTTGTTGAACGCAACAATGATGTTCAATCAAGTCAGATACTTGCTTTCTTGTATATGAATGAGAATCTCGTCTATCAATGACAAAGAGTAGCAATCTCGTGTGATCAAAGCATTGAGCTTTCTGTAATCGACGCAGAAATGCAGACTATCATCTTTCTTTTTGATGAACAAGATGAGCGAGACGTAGAGTGCGAAGCTGAAGAAAATGAACTCTTTGTTTAGATGATCGATCAGATATTTCTTTATCTTCTGAAGTTTGTGATCGAACATCTAATAAAGTCTGCTTCTAGAAAGTGTTTCTTCATCGATCAATTCAATTTTGTGATCGTAGAAATGATGAGATGATAGCTGATTGATTATAGCTCGATCGAACGCGTCTAGATAGTCATGATACTCAAGAGAAAGCTTGACTTTGATCTTCTCAAGAGTCTTGACGTAAGAGAGCTCATGCAGATTCACTTTTTCAGACTTATTTTCAACTGTAGTTATGAGTCGATCGATTTTCAAGATGATAACAGCAAAGATCTTGATATCTGATCATTTGACTAACATTTTATATGTCGCTGTCTCTATCATTGCTATGTTCGTTGAACTGAAAGAGAATGATTTCAGACTGAACGTTGACTTAGAATTTTTGATGTTAGTTAAAGTCGCGTCGCGCGATTTTAACTGTTCAATTAGTTTAACTGACTTCTCATTGAACTGACTGAAAGAGAGTGATTTCAGACTGAGTTGAGATGTAGTGAAAGATCTCTTCAGTATATGAGTAGAAGTCAAACTCTTCTGCTTCGTGATTGTCTTGTTGCTTGAGAGTAGAATAATCAATTTCTGACTAGAAGTGAAATTCGAAAATCAAAGAAAATCAATTCGCATATCTATTACTAGGTTGATTTTGTTCATTCATGTTTTTTCAAGAATCATTTGATGTTGATCTAATCAAGTGATTAACATAGAAGCTGTGTCAATCATATAATCTTGAACAGTCAGATTTGAATAGATGACATGAGTAATGAGTTTCTTAGCATAATGATCATCGAATTCTCGAATTGACTTCGCTTTGATCAAAGTCAGAAGCTCAATTTGCAACTGATCACAAACAATCTGCGCGATCACTTCATCAATGAATGAATAGTCAGCAGCTTCAATGTCAATCAATGACTTCAATGAGTAACTAATTTCATTGCTAGAAAGTACACATTCAATAGTCAAAGATTCAGAAGCAAAAGAGTCATTTAACATGCTCATTGTTGAAGAAATTAACACATCTTTCATCACGTCTTTGATGAAAGTCTCTAGTTTTTTGTCTTGCTATTCTCGAAAGACATTTTCTCATTCTCTTTATTCTTCGAAATGATGATCTCATGTAGACGAGAGATGAATGCATGAGATACAGAAGTGTCAATCTTGTTCAGCTGAGAGCAATTCTTGAACAAATGATCAAGAGTCTTGCAGATGTAGCAGATGATTGACGATCTCGCTGACTTAGAGATAGAAGAGATAGTCGACTTAACATAATTGATTATCAAAGTTGTTACTGACAGAGAAGTAGCGCGTTTATCAGATACGACAGTGACTTTGATGATGACAGTGCAACGTTCGCTGCAAAGCTGATAATTGACTCGTTGTTTACTATTCACATCTTGAAGAAAGATTTTTAAGCGAGTGAGCAAAGTAAAGTTCTTTGAACAGACTGATAAAGTGTTTTGCAAGCGATTATTGATTTTATTCTGAAGATCATTCATCAGAGTGCAATCGTCGTATTCGAAATAGCTGAATAGCTTCATAAAGTTGAAGTAGAAGACATTGAAAGACTTGTCTGCTTGCTTCAGAACGTTGTACTCGCGACGACACTTTTGATTCTTATTCAGTTCATTGTATATTTCTTTCAGATGCTCAAATAGCTCGTCGATCGAGATGTATGAATGCGAAGCGTCATGTTAACGTTGAGCGAAGATGTGCTCAGCAGCATCATCTTCTAGTCTAGATATTACATAGACAATACAGATATTCTCATTATTGAAGTGATCAACATTTCTCTGAAGCTTGTCGTTTATCTTGATTCTTCAGCTGTTTCATGTTGATTCATCTTCATCAGTGAATATAAATGAGTTTGAAAACTTGAAGAACTTGTGATGATCGTTGTCGAATAGAGTGAATAACTCTCGTCGAGTATGATTCTCGATAGAAGCTCGAGACTTCGTAGACTGTTGAGATCGAGACTGATTCGCTGAACGCTGTTTCTTTTTTAGACTCAATACTTTCTCTCATAGTTTGACGATAGTCTCTTCTTGAGTGTCTATTGTCGTTTGATTGATTTCTAGCTCATCAAGTCTCTTGATGTGATCAACTTGTAGAATGATTCAATGTTCATTGCATTTCAGAGTCATGTCTTGTTGATCTCTTAGCTCATCTAACATTTAGATGATCTCGTTCGACTGATCAAGAACTCACTGACGTAGTTGTTCTTTGATCTTAATGTTTCATGAGATTTCGACGTTCTTAGCTTCAGTTGAGACATCGAAAGATAGTAAAGAAACTCGTTTATTTGCAGTGCTTCTAAGCAAGCGAGCTGTTCGCGATTCGATTGACTCGTTGTCGCGTATCATGATGAGAAGATAAAGATAGATAGATTTGATTGATTTGATAAATTTGAGTAAATTTGATGAAAGTAATTCAAAGAATTTCTTGCGAATTTTCTGAATAAACGAAGTAGATTATTTCGTATCATCTACACGTCGATAGCAGAGTAGTTGATTAGCATTTATCTACTGTTAGAGATCAGCATAGAGCGAGTCATATGAGTGTCAGTTAACTAATAGATAAATGCTAAGAAAGAAAAGTATCTACAGAAAAGAACTTGATTCTTATATGTGTGTTTCTCAGCTCTATGTTAGACTCGATTGAGTTGACGTCTTACACATATGATGCAGAGTTTCAATGACATCACTTCTAGCTTGAATGCTCACTAGACTCGATTAGAATGAAATCAAGACGAAGGCTAGAATCGTAACAGTTTAGATGATTAATCAGATACTTCTTTATTTTCTGAAGCTTGTGATTAAACATCTGATATAGTCTGCTTCAAGAAAATGTTTCTTCATCAATTAACTCAATTTTGTGATCATAGAAATGATGCAATGATAGCTGATCAATTATTGCTCAATCGAAGATGTCTAGATAGTTGTGATATTCAGAGAAAAGTTTGATCTTGACTTGCTCAAGAGCTTCAGCGTGAGAAAGTTTATGCAGATTCACTTCTTCAGACTTGTTTTCAACTGTAGTTATAAGTCAATCAATTTTCAAAACGATAACAGCAAAGATCTTAACAACTGATCATTTGACTAACATTTTATATGTTGCTGCTTCTATTATTGCTACGTTCATTGAACTGAAAGAGAATGATTTCAGACTGAATTGAGATGTAACAAAAGTGAAAGATCTCTTCAATATATGAGTAAAAGTCAAGCTTTTTCGTTTCGTGATTGATTTATTGCTTGAGAGTAAAGTAATTGATTTCTGACTAGTAGAGTTGAAATTTGAAAATCAAAGAGAATTGATTTGCATATCAATTACTAGATTGATTTTGTTCATTCATGTTTTTTCAAGAATCATTTGATGTTGATTTAATCAAGTGATCAACATAGAAGCTGTGTCAATTGTATGATCTTGAACAGTCAGATTCAAATAAATGACATGAGTAATGAGTTTCTTAACATAATGATCATCGAATTCTCGAATTGACTTCGCTTTGATCAAAGTCAGAGACTCGATTTGCAACTGATCACAAACAATCTGTGCAATCACTTCATCAATGAATGAATAGTCAGCAGCTTCAATGTCAATCAATGACTTCAATGAGTAACTAATTTCATTGCTAGAAAGTACATATTCAATAGTCAAAGATTCAGAAGCAAAAGAATCATCTGACATGCTCATTGTTGAAGAAATTAACACATCTTTCATCGCATCTTTGATGAAAGTCTCTAGTTTTTTGTCTTGCTATTCTCGAAAGACATTTTCTCATTCTCTTTATTCTTCGAAATGATGATCTCATGTAGACGAGAGATGAATGCATGAGATACAGAAGTGTCAATCTTGTTCAGCTGAGAGCAATTCTTGAACAAATAATCGAAAGTCTTGCAAATGTAGCAGATAATTGATGATTTCACTGACTCAGAAGTAGAAGAGATAGTTGATGTTATGAGTTTGCATAGAGCGAATTATATGAGTGTATTCTAACTAGAAGTTCAAAGCTAAAGAAGAAGAAAGATGAAACACGTCGTGAGTTTTACTCACGAAAACACGCTAGGTCGCTAGCGTGTCAACATCAGCCCTATACTAGTCTATGATAGTTCAACATGATCTATGTTAAACTATTTCGAAGTGCACGCTCGTAACATTATCTCTTCTCTTCATCTAGCAATGTTCTCATTGCTGCAGTTTAGTCAATCTTTCTTGAGTTAATTTCTATCTTGACTTGTTTGAATAACGTTCATGAAAGTCATTGATGACTTTCAAGCAATCTTCGAATTCACTTTCATCAACGTTGTATCAATGTAGATCGACGTTGTATTCTTTTCAATTGACACGATATTGTAGTCACTTGTCTCGTTTGTAGTGTCTGAAGTTCAATATGTTCTTCACTTCTCATTCATCTTCGTCTTCAATCACTATAGAATCAGACGACTCATTTCGTTGTTCTTCTAGAGTGTTTTTCAAATCTAGTCGCAGCAGATTTGATGCAAACTTCGAATGAATCTTCATAGTCGATGACAGTTTCAGTCGATATGCATGTTCAATCTCGATCAGAATCTTGAAGAGTTCTAGCATTTTATCATCTAGTTTCTTTGATGATTTTGAGATCATGATGTTTCTTGAGTTCAGAAACATCATGTCATCTATTCTGTAGATCATTTCTTTTCGATGCTTGTCAATTTGTTTCTTCATTGTGACTCTGACTCTTGCTAATGCTTGCTTGATCAATGCTAGTGATCGTTTCATGTGTTCGAATATATTCTTCGCTTTGCTCACTTCAATTCTAGTTCGAGTGATCTCATATTCAGTTGAATTCAAATCGAAGCTCATACGAGAATGAAAGCTCTTATTCAGAAAGAACGCTGACTGTTCAATTGACGATGAAATAGCATTGTTATTGATGAATTCAGTCATAAATAATCAGGTGAATCAATCATCTTGCATATATGAGCAATAGCTTCGTAGATATCGTTTCACATTCTGATTCGCTCTTTCTGTTTGATCATCAATTTGCAAATGATAGTCTGTGAATAGTTTCATCTTGATGTTGAGTCTCAGACATAGAGACTTTCAGACAATCGATATGAACTGTGAATCACGATCGAATACTATTGATCTTGATAGTTCATGAGTTCTGAAGACTCATATCAACAGCAGCTTGACTGTTTATTCTGCGAAGATTTCTTCATCATCTGATCAACACAATATATAATGTCGTTTCTTAAACAATCGATTCATGACTGTCAGAATCGCGTTGTTTTCATCACTTTCTGATAGATCAATAATGAAGTTTAATGATATGTTCTGTCATCACTGCTTGAGTATGAGCAA